>SWCD01021403.1_pt1 | contig 72129 bp, 69 predicted proteins | sample 4693011 | NCBI WGS metagenome assembly SWCD01 (sample SAMN10267278, study PRJNA491770) | bioreactor metagenome | isolation source: DHS bioreactor inoculated with marine | place: Japan: Omine Ridge, Nankai Trough
TTTTTTTTGCAGTTCTTGTTCTCATAGGTCTACAATTTATGGCAGAAGCTGTTTCCTTTCTTTCAATATTGATGATAGAAGATTAACCTTCTTTAGTAAAATTAAGATTTAATCAGGTATAAAACTTAACCGACATGAATAAAATAATAGCCTATTCGAAAAATTCAAATAAATTATAATTAGTAAATTTATCCCTTTCGAAACATGAATTTGTAGGTTGGCTCAATTCAAGAAAAATAATTTAAGCGAAGAGGCAAAATACGAATAGAAAATCCTGATTGAATTTATTCGTCGATTAAATTACAACTGTATAATGAAGGATGTTTCAATAACCTTATTTACTCCATTTGAATACGGCATTATACATTTATATAGAAGTGTCTTTAATTGATTAAATGATGCTGGTTTTTTTAGATAACCGCTAGCACCAAGATTATGAAGCCCTTCTACCTCCCTCTTATTGAAAGAGGTGGAATAAATTATAACAGGTAACTTGCAAAGAGATACAGTTTCCCGAATTTTCTTAAGACAATCGTGCCCAGACATACGCGGCATATTAATGTCAAGGAAAATCAGCTGAGGCATCTGGTTATTTTTGCTGTTGAGTTGAGCCATAAGTTCCACCCCATCCTTAAAATCATAAACTCTACAATTAAGAGGAAGTTGACTTAATGCTTCCGAGAAAAGCAAGCGGTCATCCTCATCATCCTCAGCGAGAAAAATATCAATAGCATGGTGAAACTGACTCATGGAATTGCATTAGGATTTAAATGATGATTGTCCAATTCAGAAAAAAAACGAAAGAAAGATAAAATATTATTAGTTAAATAAAAAAGGAATTTGGGTTAATATGAAATTTTACATTTTTTTAAATATATAAAATATTCCTCTTATCACGTTAGAAATGTAAACAACAAATTCTCGATTCGGGTTAATTTTCGATTCATTAGCATCCGTTATTGACTGCAACAAATTGTAAATTGTTTCTTAATCCATTGCATTGTAGAATTAAAAAGGAAAAGTTGTTAAATGTTGAGGCGTCGACTAGTGCTAAATATATTTTTCTTCCTTCTTGCCCAATGTAGAGTTTTTTCCCAAAATCAGAATGCGAAAAAACAATCCATTATTGATAAAGCTATCGAACAAGGCCTTCAATGGATAACCACAAATCCTAATGATACTATACGCAACGACAATAGCAAAGCAGCGTATGACAAATTCAATGGACGTATCATTCGTAAAATCAATATTAAAAATGTTGGATTCGAAACCACGGTTTATGACTCCGTTTCTGGGGTTAAAAACTCCATGATAAAACTTGCCAATTCCCTTCATGTCAATACAACACGGTCAACAATCCGGAATCATTTATTTATCAAGGAAGGGGAACCCCTAAATCCCTATAAGTTGGCGGACAATGAACGCTTTTTAAGAGAAAAGGATTTTATTTTGGATTGTCAAATTTTGGTATCCGAAATAGCAGGGACCGATTCGGTGGATGTAAACGTCCTTGTCCGAGATGTTTTTAGTTTTGGAGGACGTATCAGCGGTTCATTTCCATCCCGTCCAAAGATTTCGATCTATGATGTAAATATAGCGGGTGGAGGACAGGGAGCTGAAATAATTTCGCTAATTGACCAAGATCGAAGTCCAAAATTTGGTTATTCCCTATTGTATGGTAAGAGCAGCGTTCTAGGTAGTCTAGCAAACCTTGAAGTTGGTTATACCCAAACAAATACAAGTAGGACATTGGGGGATGAAGAAGAATTTGGAGCGTATATTAAAGTTGATAGGCCACTCGCATCTCAGTATACCCGAGTAGCAGGCGGTTTTGAAGTTGGCCACAATTGGTCCAAAAATGTGTACAATGAACCAGACTCCACCTTTCTTTCATATAAATACTCAATATTCGATACTTGGTTGGGACGCAATTTTGGTATAAAAAAACCGATCGAGGACAGGAATAGACAGTTTTTGGCGGTTAGATATTATTATAGGGATATAGGGGAGCAACCTGCTCAACCGCTATTTGTAAAAAGAAGATTTTATAATGATGAATATGGGATTTTGACCGAGTTTTCCCTTTACAAACAAAATTACTATAAGACGCGATATATTTATGGATTCGGAAGAACCGAGGACGTCCCCAGTGGAATTTCCACAGGACTAACTGTGGGTTACGTAAAACAAATTTCCTGGTCACGTCCCTATATCGGTTATCGATTAAACTTCGGTCAAGCGAGCAACAACGGAAATATTTACCATATGCTAATTCAAACTGGAGGATATTATAAAAACAATGGTTTGGAAGACATCATTTTACAACTTGGTGCCGATTATAGAACGCGTATTTTATATTTAAAAAGATATAAATCCAGAAATTATATTTCTGGGGTTTACTCGCAGATTTTTAATCATAGAACAATTGATTTTTTACAAATTAATCAAAACATCCTTCCTGGCTTTTCACCAATGGACCTAGATGCGTCAAGACGATTGTCCATGCATATGGAATCCGTTATGTTTACACCTTGGAGTCTTCTAGGATTCAATTTTGCACCATTTGTAGCTTTGGATGGTGTAAATGTAAATTGTATTTCTTGTGGAAATATCAACCAAACTTTCATGGCTATCAGCACAGGGATTCGTTTCAGGAACGAGAATTTAATCTTTGGTACCTTTGAATTAAAATTCACATATGTTCCCTCCGATATTAATGGCAAAAGCAAATTTATGATCCACTTTCAGCAAAATCTAAGACTGGAGGAACTAGAAATTTTTGCAAGGAGACCAAGCTTGATCAACTATAACTAAAATTGGTCTGTAAATTTTAAATATACTTGGCCCAAACAACTATATAGGAGAAATAAGAAGTCTTTTGAGACATTTTTCATCCCAATACCAAGCCTCATCGGGACCAATTCCAGTCGTTTAATTGATCTGACAATTTAATCCGGCATTAAATTGAACACGATAATTTCAAATTTAATTGGAGTAAAAAATCTGTATGCATAGATGTACCTTTAGCATGTTAACCCTAAATTTTTACAACATGGACAAGAACAAAAATTATTTCGAATCCGGTGGAAACGAATCGGGTGGGAATGTTGATGATTTTTACAAGAAAAAAGTGCATAAACCAGATTACAAAGATCTTGGTCGGAAAGATGAGAAAAATTCTAATGAAAATTCCAATAATGGATTTGATGATATAGATGATAGTATCCAGATTTCAGAATGGGACGCCGAGGAAATCGAGGATAAATGGTATGGAATAGAGCGTGAATACAGACGTCAGTACCCCGATTTAACAGATGAGGATGTAAATGTAGAACCCAACTGCTTTCGCCAAACATTAGCTCGAATTGGCCGCCGAAGAAAAAAAACTTCTGAAGAAATTCTTGACGAAATAAAAAATTGGTGAATCCATGATAAGGGACATTCATTAAAATTGGCAACAAACCTATGAGATAAAGCAAACAGTATGAAAAACGAGGATATCAAGGAAAAAAAACAAGAGAACCAACCCGGAAAACAAAATTTAATGGTGAAGTCTCCCAAAACTATTCGAGACGATTATAAGGGGAGTGGGAAATTAAAGGATAAAGTAGCGTTAATTACCGGTGGGGACAGTGGAATCGGCCGAAGTGTCGCAGTACATTTTGCCAGGGAAGGGGCCAAAGTTGTTATCGTATATCTCAATGAAGACCAGGATGCCCAGGACACAAGGCTCGCAATCCAAGATGAAAACCAAGAATGTCTGATAATAAAGGGAGATATAAGGGATGAAGGTTTCTGCAATGATATTATAAATAAAACTATCGACCAATTTGGTAAACTTAATATTGTGGTCAACAATGCAGCAATGCAATTTCCAGAAAAAAGCTTGGAAGATATCAGCGCTGAAAATCTACAAAAGACATTCGATACAAACATTATATCATTCTTCCATATTTCCAAAGCTGCATTAAAGCATTTAAAAAAAGGAGACGTAATTATCAATACCACCTCAATAACTGCATATCGGGGGTCCGCTCATTTGATAGACTACGCCAGCACCAAGGGAGCAATTGTATCTTTTACTAGGAGTCTGGCCAGTCTCTTGGCGAAAAAAGGAATTCGCGTCAACGCTGTTGCACCAGGTCCAATTTGGACACCTTTGATCCCTGCAACTTTTAGAGGAAAGGAATTGGAAGATTTTGGAAAGGACGTACCGATGGGCCGACCAGGCGAACCTTCCGAACTCGGGCCCGCGTATGTTTTTCTAGCTTCGAAAGACAGTAGTTATATGACAGGACAAGTACTGCATATAAACGGAGGTGAAATAATTGGAGGATAAATCAAATGTCTTCTTTCAAACAGCTTAAAGTAATCACATTAAAGGTATAAGGGGAAGTTTGTTTTGTAATACAAGTTTCAACAATGAATACGTTGGAATCCAAGGTCGTTCCAAAATGATTTAGAAAACATTGATTCGTGCGCTGGACAAACTATTAAAAAAATATTGGAATGGTAACATTAAATATTACTTTATGTGCTTTTCAACCCAACTTTAAATAATCCAAATGGAAATCGGTAGATCTACCAAACGTGCAATTCTGGGGGGAGCATTATCCCTATTGGTCATCCTTACCGGAACCTTTCTTTTGGGAAGATTATCTGGTTACGAAGCAAAAGTTTTAATAAAAAATTCCCTGGATGGGCTAAACACCTTATGCAACACCATCGCCCTTGCGTCCGCTACCATTCTAGCACTGTTGTTAACTTTATTGAGTCTAAGTATCCGGTCGGATTCCCAATTTAAAAAAGGCTTCTATCAGCAAGTACTCCAAATTGCAAAATTGGACACTGCTGTGTTTATCGCAGCTGTCATTTCCTTTTTACTACTTAACCTTCCCATTACAGAATCAAAATCTGTTCCCCCCAACTGGTTCAATTCCATTTATTACATCTCGTTGGCCTTGTCCAGTGTTCTGAGCGCCTCCTTGATCGTGGTTGTTTTGATGTTGTACAACATGGTGGTCAATATAATAAGAATAGTCGGTTTCCGTGAGAAAGACCATCCAATGGCATTCCCCGCCGATACTGAAAGGATTATGGAAAAGAATAAGGATGATTAACCGATTATCCGTTTAGAATTTGTCCGGAAATGGCTTGATTCATGTAATTCCCAATACCTAGCTTGAAAGACCGATGATTCGCAAAATGATTTTTTAAATTACAAAATTGAAATAAGCTAAAATTACTCAAGACTGATCTGCCGTTTTTGACAGAAAATTTAATTGGTAGACGACAGAATTCCAATGGGTTCTATTTACGGAAAATCAGAAAAATGATAGAATTAATATTGAGCATCCAAGAAGGAATAAACTCATCACCGGATGCTACAACAACCCACTTCCAAAAAATAAATTTTTCGCGTCAATATCCTAATCAATCGGATACCTTGGCCTTCTTCCGTTTATTTACTTTTAATCGTTGAATTTAACTTTTAAAATAATAAGATATGAAAGATTTAAATGAGCTTTTTGAACATCAATTAAAGGATTTGTATAGTGCAGAAAAACAATTAATCGAGGCACTACCAAAAATGGTTAAAAATGCCAGTGATAATAAACTCAAGGATGCCTTTAAGAATCACCTGGAAGAGACCAAGGGTCATAAAAAACGGTTGGAGAAAATTTGTGATAAACTAGGGATTGAACCTTCAGGTGAAAAGTGCAAGGCAGTCGAAGGACTCGTCAAAGAAGCTGAGGGGTTTATAGAGGAGGCCGAAACCGAAGATGTTATGGATGCCGGATTGATCGCGGAGGCCCAACGGATTGAACATTATGAAATTTCCGGCTATGGTACCGCAGTTCAGTATGCAAAACAACTAGGCCATAAGTATATTGCCAAAATGCTTAAGGAAACATTGGATGAGGAATATGGTGCTGACGATAAATTGACCAAATTGGCAGAAAGTCGACTCAATGAAGAAGCTATTTCTTAAGCTTTTCAAATTAAAATGTAGCAATGAAAAGGGTACTTGTTTTGAGTACCCTTTTTCTTTAACCTTTATTCTACAAATTTTGGATGCAATAATGCCCATTATATCCCCAGTGCATCGGGTTCATGGACATCATTTCAATGTGTAAAATATAATGGCATTAAGAAGATGCGTTATGCTGGTTCCAATGCCGGCACAATGTTTAGTTCATTGTTTTAAGTTCCGATCAATACTATCCTTCCGTAAAGTATCCAATTCCTTTTTAGTACTATCCGTAATTTTCCGCACTCCTTCTCCCTGCCACTTATCTTCTTGCTCCCTACTATCCAAAATCTGTTTGTGAACACCTTCTTGAGTGTTCTCTGCTCTCTCAGCTTTCGGGTTTCGATTAAGACAGGAAGAAATAGTAAAAAGAATAATAATAACTGAAAATAAGGCTGTCATCTTTTTCATAATGCTTGTTTTTTAATTTATGAACCTGATTAGACGTACTTAAAGGTAAAATGAAATCAAAGGTCATTTGGACTGTATTGAAAAAATAATCACCTCGATTAAAAATTGAACCTTTTTTTTATTTCAAAGTATTTATTGGGACTACCGATCTAATTCATCCTTAAAAATGTCATCAAATGCTGTATCAAACAAAAACTTGACCCTATACGTTCAATTGTCTTAAATTTTCCCTAATTGGTTTTTACGAAAATAGAGCATTGCCTAATTTGCCCACTAACGAAAAATAGAATAATTATGAGAAAATCAATTAATGTCCTAGGAATATTTTTATTTGCAATGGTTGTAATGGCATCATGCAGCAAGGATAATGACCCAACAGACGATAATCTTTTTGTTGGAACTTATAATGGTAGTGTTGCGTTTACCGATGCTGAAACAAATATTTCATCCGAGGATGGCCGTGTTACCCTGGTAAAAGTTGGGGACACATATAATTTCGACTTTTCCAATAGTATTCCGAGTTTAAATGGAATAAAAATGGAAAAAAACCAAAATATGTTGGTAAATAGTGATGGTACCATCACAATTGACGAGGGCAATCTAGTCATTGCCTATTCGAAGGATGGAAAAGTTTGGGGCGCCGATTGTAAGAGATAAAACAAGTGCGATTCCAACATTTAAAAACCGGCCTAAATAGGCCGGTTTTTCATTATCTGGAATGCTGGATAGATATAATTTTTTGAGATACTAAGTTGGGTAATTGAGTTAGTGAAAGACGGTTAAAGCCATTATATTTACAGTTCATAAGTAGATTCAACGATTGGCAATTCTCAATATGAAATGTGCCTTTCGTGAAGCTTTTTAAAAAAAGGGAACGCAGGGGCGCGTTCCCTTTTTGTTTTATATTCAATTCTTGATTTTGAAATACGTCGATTAAATTATAACCTATTTATTACGTACAAATCAGGAACTGGGTCGAACGCATGCCTACGCTTTTTCCAGTCTATTTTTAAGCATGCAAAATACCCCTATTTCCTCCTTGGACAAATTCTTTGTTTTCTTGAGCAACTGCTTGATTTCCTTTTCGAAGTAATGTAAGGTACGCCCCTGGGTATAATCATCCAGGACGCGGGGATCAATATACGAGTTCCTTGCAACGGACGGGGTATTGCCAAGCCTTTCAGATACTCTGTTTACCGCTTCTTTGATATTTTTATCCAGTTGCTTCTGCTTTTCCAAATCCACAGCTCCCAACTCGTCAAGTGCAATCGCAGCTATCATAGTTCCGGCCCAAGTCCGAAAATCCTTGGCCGAAAAATCTGCACCCATTACTTCATGGATATAGGCATTAAGATCGTTACTTTTTACATCAATAATATTCCCGTTTTCATCCAAATATTTGAATATTTCATAACCTGGCATATCATCTATTTCCTGAACTATTTTAGCCAACTTTTTATCTATAATATGTTTTTCTTGATCTTTTCCTGATTTACCGTTATATGTAAAAACGATTTCGTCGTCCTGTATGGTCAGATGCTTACTCCTTAAGGTTGTAAGCCCATAGGTTTTGTTCTCTTTGGAATAGGAGTCATTTCCTGGACGAAAGAATGCTGATTCCAATAAGCGCAACATAGTTGCCATTACTTTTTCCCTTACCAGTGTTCGTTTTCGCAAATGTTGCCCCGTAACACGTCTCATATGTTCCAACCTTTCTGCGAAATCGATTATCCGATCAAATTTTTCAGAATTATGTTTTGCTATATAATCAGGATGATAGATATATTGTTTGCGATTCTTTTCGTCCCGACCTGTAACCAATAGATCTGCCGATTTGTTTTCACTTATTTCAACGTCGCGCCAGGCTGGAGGTATTACCAATGAATTAAACCATTCCCTTAATTTTTTATCCTTGATAGTTCGCCCGGTTTCGTCCCTATAGGTAAAACCCCTTCCAATTTTTTTCCGATAATACATATAAACAATATTTTGTTCAAATTTCAAATTATAAGGAATAGAGTGGCTTTATGCAAGAAATAAAATATTTACATAACGTTCATTTGCCCTTATTTCTTGATTAACCATATAAGGCATTAACCTCCTGTGGTTTAAGCCGATATTGATTTCAAACAACCTAACTTAGGTTCATCTATAATGATCTGAATATTGCCATTCCGCAAAGATCATCAGTTCTTTGAAAAAAGGTTAACTGGGAAGAAAAGTTTATTAACTTCAAAATAGATGAATTGATTTTTTTGAATTAAATATCAACTTGATATTGTCGTCAGACAAATGGGCAATTGTATACTTTTAAATAAATTTTGAGACCGTAGGCTGTTTTGGTAACCGGAGGGCAAATTAAAGGAATTTGACAAGAATCAAATTCTGATAATCATTGTAAATCTTTATTCATTGTAGTTTTTCTTTATTAAAAGTTTTAACCTGATAAGCAAAATAGATTTTTTTCCTATTGCCAAATAACCGTTAATCAACACCTATTTTATGCAAATCATTAATGAAAGGATTATCCGTCAAATAGTTGCCCTACTGCTCATCTTATTATTTGGGAGTCTTATTATTTGGGAAATGTTGCCATATCTTTCAGGGGTTCTGGGAGCAATAACTATTTATATTCTATTACGAAAATGGATGGTAATTCTTGTTAAAAAAGGTTGGAATGCTGATCTAGCTGCCCTACTCCTCATGTTGCTCTCCTTTATTGGAATCCTTGTTCCAGTCGCCGGCTTAGTTCTATTATTGGGAAACAAAATAGGGTCAGCGGTAAACAATTGGCAAAATGTTGTTAAACCGGTAAAAAATAGGCTTACAGAATGGGGTGATAGTCTTGGATATGATTTTACCTCAAATATTGACGCGTCCACAATTTCGTCATGGCTTTCGACGAAGCTGGGCAGTTTTGCGGGAGGCACCTTTAATGCCATTATTGCCATTGCTATTATGTATTTTCTACTTTATTACATGTTAACCAATCGTCGAAAACTCCGAGAATCAATATTTAGTTATGTGCCAATTAATTCGTCCAATTTGGAGACGATAAGAATGGAAATTAGGGGAAAGGTAAGGGCAAACGCAATAGGCATCCCATTGGTGGCCATTGCACAGGGAGTAGTGGCCTTGATCGGATTTTTTATCTTTGGAATAGAGTCCCCTATTTTTTGGTTCGCAATTGTGTCCATAGGGTCCATGGTGCCATTCTTAGGCGCATTGGTTGGTATACTTCCCGTATTTATCCTTACGCTCTCCCAAGGCGAGACCTTCCAGGCATGGGGTATATTGCTTTACGGCTTGATAGTCGTCGGGTCCACTGACAATTTAATCAGAATGTACGTGCTAAAAAAATTGGATAACGTTCACCCCTTGATTACATTCATTGGAGTAATTATTGGGGTTCCCCTTTTTGGCTTTATTGGATTGATCTTCGGACCCTTGCTTTTGAGTCTATTTTTAATAATGTTAAGAATTTACAAGCAGACTTATGGGCATAGTGAAGCATAAAACAAGATTCATAATTCACCTTCAATTTGCCACCATAATTTTTCATTAAATATAAAACGAAAAACGACCACATATTTTATGTGATCGTTCCCTTTTTTCAAAAGGCATAGCTATTATAAAATGGCTTACCTATGTTTTTATCCCTTCAAAAAAAAGCTGTGGTTAAACAGTTAAGGGTTTCCAAGGTTGCAATGCTTAAATACTCCTTCCGGTAAAAAGCTTATAGATTATTAAAATTATAGCAATTACCAATAACGCATGAATAATACCCCCCACAGCTGGAAAGGCTACAAAACCGATAAGCCAGCCAATTATTAATATTACAACGATAATCCAAACAATGTCTCTCATAATGGTCAGGTTTTAGAAATTATTAATGATTTCTTGAATAATACATTATGCCAAATTAATTTAATTACAATAAAGCGATGTAGTTAATCGAGTGTATTTTTGACGCAAATGCAATTATGGAAGTGAAATAAACACTATAGAAAACCTCGGCCTATCATAAATTAACTTACTTTGAAATCCGGTTTTTTTCCATTTTTAAATACTGGTATCAAAGTGGATTGCGACCAGAAATAATATTGTAAAGAATAATTATAATAGCAATCACCAGGAGAATGTAAATCAAATTACTGGTTCCAATTCCGGGAATAATTCCTAAAATACCCAAAAGCCATATAAAAATACAGATAACGGCAACAAGCCAAAGTATGCTTCTCATAATATAAAATTTAATGGTTAGAAATCTATTAGTAATCGGAGTATAATTCCTCCGTTATTTCCTGATCAAATAATCTTTATCTATCATTTTTTGTTTGGCCTGCAGTGCATCTGACATGATTTTTTTATCCTTGGGGTTACAGGGCGACAGTGAACGCTAGGGCTCTAAATTTTCTCATGCTCTACTTATTAATCGTAGATGCTATTATTATTTACTATTGTCCAACGAAACACCTGCGTCCTTAAAATGGGGATAATTTTATCATATCTAGCGCCCGCCGGGATGAATCTTTCGACTGATAGTCGAGATATATTTATCTGGGCTTCCACTTCGCGGGACAAGCATAAACATTTTAATAAAAATAAAAGTTGTATACGTCCTGTGTTGTTTCTATTAAATATATTTTTGATCCAATGCGTAAAACCTAAACTGTTCAAGCCCAGATATCCGTATAAGTATTAGGAGAACAGATTTTCGGCTACACGACCGCCTATGCATGCTAACCAATTGTGTTAAACTTTTACGGAATATGGTTAACTCCATTATACAGAAAGTACCGTTAATTGTTTTAAATTGCTCTGGAATTTTGATGGTGTGGTTAGATTAACAAGTTAAACTTATATAATGCCATTTAAAACACTTAACTTGATACTTGCTGATGACGATGAGGACGATAGACTTATGTTCAGGGATGCTATTGGCCAAATCCCTATAGATACCGAATTATCCACTTTTAACGATGGCAAAAAACTGATGGACTATTTGCTATTACCGGAGTGCAACTTGCCACAATTGATTTTTTTGGACCTAAACATGCCCATAAAAAACGGGATACAATGCTTGCGCGAGATACGGAAGAACCCAAAATTAAAAGATTTGGTTGTTGCAATTTATTCTACATCCTCTTCAGAAAAGGATATCGAGGATACTTTTGTCGACGGGGCAAATATCTATATCAAAAAGCCCAATAATTTTAACGAATTAAAGGAAATAGTAAAAAAAGTAATTCAGATTAATTGGCAATACCAAACCTCCAATTTAAATATTGAGAACTTTTTACTTCGACTTTAGAAAGGAAACTGAAGTGAAATATAAGCTATTTGCGAAAAAATCCTTTCTTCTAATTTTCTTTATCGAAACCTTGTGTCAACAATGCAACTTCGGGTATGTTTAGCTTTCCAACAATAGCTCACCGCCTTAATTAGTTATTAAAATTATAAACCCACCTCTATTTTTTTTTCATTTGTTTTTTTAAAGCGTTAATATATTGATTTCTGAAGGCCGAAGGAGTAATATTATATTTTTGCTTAAATATTTTTGAAAAATAACTTGCACTAGACAGGCCCAGCTTTTCTACAATTTGTGCCATACTATAATCCGAATCCAAAAGCATTTCCTTGGCAAGTTCCAATCTTAGGTTGTGCATATATTGGTTTATCGTAACCCCATAAAGGTGTTGAAAACCATTTTGTAACTTGTTGGGGTTCATTCCCACCCGCTTACATAAGACCTCAACTGTATTTGGCTTGGATATTTCATTCCTTAATATATTGGCAGCTTCCTCAAGCAGTTTAATTTCAGTTTTTCTTAATATCCTTCGGTGGTCAACATCTTTTAAGTCATCTTGATATTCGATAATTTGTTTGGTAATCCATTGATATGCTTTACCCTCCATAAACAGTTTTTTTAGAAAATCACTTTCCTCAAACGTTTGAATTTCCATAAAACTGTCGGCAAGATCAAGGCTATAAAAACCATCGTGGTAAAACTCTTTCTCCGCGTGTACATCGTTAAACAACTCTTGCAATTCCTTGTCCATTGTTTTGAGTTCGCATGCGATTTTCTTGACAAACCGCTCTCTCGCAATCTCCAGACTATTTACAATGACATGTACTCCCTTGCTAAAGCACAACACGTGTCCATTTCTCTGTTCGCTGGATACGATCGCCTTCTCAAATTGTTCAATTGTATGAATTTGTCCACCATTGCCGAATTTGTGAATCAACACCCCTTCAATACAGTACAAAAATTTTAATGGGTGAATTTCGTTAACGACAAATTGAATCTCCATATCTTCATGAAAAGTACAATCGTACTGAATGATTCCCAGTCCGCTATCAAAATTTATTCCTTTAATGTTGCCCTCGCCTATCCATGATGGTAACGCTACCGTATATTCGTCACAATGGTGACTATAATCCGTATTGAAGCTTCCTGCGATATCACTAATTACTTCCTTTAAAGGAAGGGAATTTACTTTTATGCTTCCCATGGTTGCTCGGTGAATTAAGATAATAAATTACCTACTGCAATTTATTATAATTCAATGAATAAAATAACCCAAAATCAATTTTATCGAGTAATTCCAGCAGCCTATTTTTAAAGAATGTGGAAATAGGCCTAAACAACTTTCCCATCGAAAAAACCGTTTCAAGTACTTAAGTACTTCCATAAACCATTCGAATAACATTGTTACAAAACCAACTAAACTGAATAGTTAAATGAAAACCTATCAATAAAACCGATTGTGTCCAACATTCTTTTTATCGAGCAAACATACACTGTCCAAAACAAGTAATTTCATCGTAAGTTTTAAACCCGGATACTTATTTTCTTTGTTTAATCTCTCTTTAAATATTTGGTTTAAAAGAGATACAAGCTAACGGAATCAATAATTTTAAAATTTAATGTAATGATACGTAAATACGAAGATTGTATAAAAGCTTGCCAAGAATGTCTCATAGACTGCCAAAACTGTCTTGTGAAAATGGCTGGTATGGAAAGCCAGAATGACTGTCCAAATTGCTGCCATCAATGTGTGGATGCTTGCTTAATTTGTATAAAATTTTTAGTGGCAGATAGCCGGTTCCATAAAAATTATTGCAAACTATGTGCAGAAGTATGTTTGTGGTGTGCGGAACAATGTATGGAACATGACCACGAACATTGCAAGGTTTGTGCAGCTTCCTGTAATAAATGTGCTGAAGAGTGTAAAAAGTTGGCCGCTTAGAATTCTGCGGCACATGATTTGAAGAACTCGTAAACTGTACCGATTGTGAGCTATCGCTAATAATTATTGGCCTACAATTATCAATAACATTTCAATTAGCAAAAAATGGAGAAGAACCTAATTGCGGAAGCATCGACTACAATTAATGCACCGATAAACAAAGTATGGGATGCCCTAGTGAACCCCAGCATAATTGACAAGTATATGTTCAGTACAACTGCTATTACAGATTGGAAAGAAGGCAGCGAAATTAGATGGCAACGTGAATTTAATGGGATAAAATATGAAGACAAAGGCAAAGTAATTAAATCAAAGCCAGAAAAATTGCTCATATATTCCCATTTCTGTCCGTTGACGGGTAAGGAAGATGTTCCTAAAAATTATGATAAGGTAATTATTAGATTATCCCCAGATGAAAACAAAGTCTTGGTTTCCTTGGGACAAGACCACAACCCTGATGAAAAATCCCTTAAAAATTCGGAAAGAAACTGGGCGCGGATATTGGATGCTTTAAAAGTGTGCTTGGAAGAGAAATGAAAACCCAAAGGAACTGATTGGGTAAATAAATTCTAAACCTATTAAATAGGTATGACAGAGAAAAATTTTAAACGTCCAGTTTATAAGAAAAAAAGATACCTGATCCCAGTAATTGTTATTATACTTTTAATAGTGGTTCGACTGCTGTTGCCCTATTTTGTCAAAAAATATGTCAATAAAGTTTTAGCTGATATTCCTGGCTATTATGGCCATGTAAACGATATAGATATAGCATTGATCCGTGGTGCATATGTAATTAATGGGCTTTATTTGAATAAAGCGGATGCCCAGTCCCAAGTTCCGTTCCTGGATTTTGAAAAATCTGACATCTCCATTGAATGGAAATCACTTTTCCATGGTAAGATTGTGAGCGAAATAATCCTGACTAGACCAAAATTTATTTACGTATTTGAAGATCAACAAGAAAAACCAGGGACCAAAACGGAAGTAGATGATTGGTCCAAAGCATTGACTGATTTAGTTCCTATAGACATTAACCATTTAGAAATTGTTGATGGTACAGCCGCTTTCGTTCAATTAAAGTCCAACCCAAACATCGATTTAAACCTTAAAACTATTTACTTAACTGCCGATAACCTAAAGAATGTGGTGCAAGATAACGAAATACTCCCGTCAGAAATCCATGCCACTGCTACATCCATTGGTAATGGAAAAATGAAACTAGACGGAAAACTGAACTTGATCAAGGAAATTCCGGATCTTGATATCGATTTTTCCTTAACCGCGGTAGATATAACTGCACTAAATGATTTTACGAATTATTATACCGGCATCGATTTCAAAAGCGGTACGCTTGAAGTCTTCAGTGAGGTTGCCATCGCCGATGGCTTTCTTAAAGGTTCCATTAAACCCATTATAAAGAATTCTAAATTACTGAACAAGGAGGACGGATTTGTGGAAACACTTTGGGAAGGATTTGTAGGTTTCTTTAAGTTCATTCTTAAAAATCAGAAAGAAAATACATTAGCCACCAAGGTACCTATTGAGGGAGACTTAAATAATGTAAATACTAAGATTTGGCCTACGATAACCAATATCTTTAGAAACGCATGGATTAAAGCTTTCAAAGATATGGTTGATCACGATATTAATTTTGATGATGCTCAAGAAGAAGCGTCTAAAAGCAACAAAAAAATAAAAGGAGATTAAAATGAAGTCAAAAACAAAGAATTCTTTTACATGGTGCGAACGCTAAAGCGTTAAAAATTGTTGTTTTAGCGATAGTAGTTCCTTTTATGAAGTTGTAATTTGTAGTACTCAATTTTCAAAAAATCGGCGCTATGAAAAAACCAAATGAGAGTATCAAAAAAGTACAAAGCTTGGATTGGGACGATTCAATTGAAAAAAAATCTATTCGAAGGGGTTACATTGCTGAAAAATGGTTCGAAATCCGCCAAATACCAGAAAAGACCAAACTAAGAAATTCCTTGAGGAAATACGAAACCCAGTAACCAACGACTTGATCTAAGTTTATCTTCTTACATCTTTGATAGTGGTAAGGAAATCCTTTATTTGGTCTTTAGGGCGAATATTAATTCTTCCATATCCACTACCACATAAGAAGATGAATAGTCGGAAACAGCATAAGGTAAAATAAGGTTTCCATTATGAATTAATGACCCACATGAATATACTACATTGGGCACATAACCTTCTCGTTCCTCCTCCAAGGGGGAGAGTAGAGGCTCTTTCAATCTTCCAATTTCTTTAGTGGGATCATCCAGATCAAAAAGGGAAGCACCAATACAATATCGACGCATTGGTCCTACCCCATGAGTAATCAAAAGCCACCCATCTTTTGTCCACAATGGCGAACCGCAATTTCCGATTTGGGTAAATTCCCAAGGAAACTTTGGTTCCTGAATCTTAATTGGATTGTTCCAGAGAGTTGGTCTATCGGAGTACATTAAGTAATTGTTCACACCATCCACTCGTGCCAACATAACGTATTTGCCCTTTATTTTTCTTGGAAAAAGTGCAAAATTTTTATTTTGGGCTCCATTCCCGTGAATGGGCATTATTCTAAAAGAATTAAAATCGTCAGTTGTAAGAAGCTTAGGTATTATAGTATGTCCGTTATAAGCGGTATATGTTGCGTAGACCTTTTGTGACCCATCGTCCTCGGTAAACCGAAGAAAACGTGCATCCTCTATGCCTTGGCTTTCAGATGCCGATATGGGAAACAGAACGCGTTCAGAAATATCAGAATCCCTTTTAAAATCTACGTCATAATAAGAATCTACGAGCCAGGTCATCTCTTCCAAGGCTGTCCTTCGATCACTCCCTATTCCTTTGTCCAACACTTTGCCAACCGCATCCTTCAACAACTGATATTCAAATTTATTTGGAAGTACATCGGTAATCGCTGAAGAATACGCTTCAGGAATTTGCATTTCCCTTAATTTTTGAACGAACCGTGCCTTATCATATGATTTTTTTTGCCCGATTATTGGCATGTCAATATGATTGCGCACTTTGTTAATCTGCAAATTGTTGTTTTTATCGAGTACACCACGACGAAACACAATTGATGACAAATGGCCTTCACCAGTGGCCCTAAGCGAGATTATTACTCTTTTCTCACCCTTTTCCAAAAAAGATTGATCAAAATCCTCGATAATCGACGGATTAAAAAGTGCCGCAGATTCAATGGAATATTCCATGGTACCATAGGACCCGATCAACATCTTGCGCTCGTTTGAAATTTGTTTATGGTCATTTCCCACAGCTTCCATAAAACCTCGGAGTTTTTCGTAATGCCCCAAAAATATCTGGGAAAGATTCCTATGACGCCCGGCAAACTCACGAAATACATGTTCCAATTCCTTCTTTACTTCTATTTCATCCAGCTTCCATATTCTTTCCAAAAGCGCATGCATTCTTACTTCCCCGTTGTTAAAGAAACGAGCTACTACCCTACTTGAATCTGGAAGAAATTTGATTTCCTTTCTATTTACCGAAATGCGCATTGTATATAAAATTAAAATAATTAAGGATTCTACTAAATCAAGTAACAAATGATAAATGAATCCCTAAAAAATAATATCCTTTTTTTGGGTTCCAATTTCACAGGTCAATTTATTTTAAGGTGTGTATGGATTACACAGGGCACCCACTCAATACACAAATTTACACAGGCATAAAAATAAAATGAATTATGTATTGTACTGTTTTACAAACGTTTAAATCTAATTTGCTGATATTGGGAATGTCGGCATAAAAATTTCAATAGATATAACAGATTTATTCAATTAATACTAATTTAAAAATAGAATCATGAAAAATTTATTATTTGCAACAGCATTGTCTTTAGGCACTTTAACTGCGTTTGCGCAAGATAACGAAAGTAAGGATTTACAGCAAACTGGAACAGAGGTTTCAGCAACCATCCAAGATGGATTTACTGAAATTTCCAAAAAGGAAATTCCATCTGCCGTAAAAGATGCTTTAAAGAAAGATCAGCCAGATGCCCGAATTTCCAAAGCCTTTGTTAATGAGAAGGGTCAATATAAATTGGAAGTTACAAAAGCGGATGGAACAACTTCAGAATTATACTCCGATGCCCAGGGTAAATGGATAGATATGTAATTGATCGTGTATTACTAGAACAATATCAATATACTTGTTTAAAAAAGGCTGCTTCGGCGGCCTTTTTCCATTTATGTGGGAATATTTTCGTCCATTACTACTTATATCAGTAATTAGATTTCTATGTATACTATGTAATCAATGATAATAAAACAAAAAATATTATATTTATGTCTAAACTCCACAAAAAATTGAATAGTCGTCAGAAATGGATTTTTGAAAAATTCAAAGTCAGTTTATCCCAGCTTAAGCCAACAGTACGCGTAAAGGCAATGGAGATAGCGGAACAATTAATTGAAGACGGATATTCTGATGAAGTTGCAATGGAAATGGCAAAAAAAAGAGCAGAAGAATGGTTTTTAAATCTCAACGGATAACCTATCCCCTTCCTAAACTGTAGATTCTATTTACTCACAAGTAAGTTTGTTGTAAAGTGAACTTCAACCGTTTAAATAATTATCTTGAACTGTATTCAAGTTAATTGTTTATGGAATTGTGGTATGCATAAAAGGCATGGAAGATTAATTTAGGAGTGTCTAGATTTTTCATAATTGCCGATGTAGTAGAATCAAATACCTGGAAGGGTTATCTATCCATCAGCAACTGAAAATGAAAAGCAAGCAAGCCAAAATTTAAATCCTTTAATATTCGTTTCCATGAAATTAACATCCAACGAACCGTTCTGGCTGGTTAAGAACGGTTTACTAAATTCCTTTCCTTCACTTCGTTCGAATCTTAGAACAGAAATTCTAATTATCGGTGGGGGAATCACGGGTGCCCTAATTGCCCATCAATGTATTGAAGATGGATATAAAGTTACCTTGATAGATAGACGTGAAATTGCGAATGGAAGTACTTCCGCTACCACCTCAATGCTTCAATACGAGATAGATGTCCCGCTGTATAGGCTTATTAGTTTAATTGGTGCAGAGGGAGCAGCGAAAAATTATAGGGCTTGTCACGATTCCATTGATACATTGGAAAAACTTACTACAAAAATTGGCTCCACCTGTATTTATGATAAAAAAGTGTCCCTTTATTTCGCTGCGTTTAAAAAAGATGTGTCTGGGTTAAAAAAGGAGTATGAAGCCAGAAAAAAGTATGGTTTTGCAGTATCCTGGTTAAACTCGGACGAAATATTAACTAAATGGGGAATTACCGGAACCTATGGTGGAATTCTATCGGAACAAGGAGGAAGCATGGATGCATTTCAATTTACACATGATTTATTATCGCACAATCAGAAAAAAGGTCTTCAAATTTTCGATAAAACCAATATCTCCCACACACAACACAAAGAAAAACAGGTGGTATGTACCACAGATACTGATTTTAAGATTACCGCCGACAAGATAATCTACTGCAACGGTTATGAGAGTACAGAAATAATTAAAGGAAAATTCGTCGATTTATTATCAACTTATGCCATGGTTGGGGAACGTTCCAAAATGCAATTATCTAATCTAGAGGATACCATATTCTGGAATACAGCGGATCCCTATATATATATGAGAACAACAGCTGATAACCGTTTGTTGATCGGTGGTGGTGATGAAAATTTTGTTAAAGCATCGAAGCGGGATGCACTTATTCCAAAAAAAGTTGAATATCTCCAAAAATACTTAAAGAAGATTTTACCTCAATATGAATTTGTTCCAGATTTTGCATGGGCTGGAACTTTTGGTGAAACCAAAGATGGACTACCCTATATAGGCATGCATCCAAATTTTAAGAACTCTTATTTTGTTCTTGGGTTTGGGGGTAATGGAATTACATTTTCAGTAATCGGTATGGATGTGATTTCTGATTTGCTTAAGGGAAAAGTAAACCCATTATCAGAATACTATCGATTTGGGAGATAGGCCGGCTTGCGTTTCCGGATGTTTATGCCAAACAAAGCGATAATATTATAAATCCTGAAATAAATTCTTTGTGCAAATCAATTTATAAAGTTAATCTTTAGTTCGATAAGTTTCATAGAGACCCCTTTATGTACTTAAATTTAACTGCCGATCCCAATCATTTTTTTTCAACAGTGGTTTTAGCTTTATAGGTTATCCCACAACGAACGTACTCCAAAGGCAAAGCTGCGATATCACAGTGCGCCCTTAAATTGGAAAAAATTATAATGGCAAAATTGAAAATAATATGGATAATAAAGCAATTATATCTAAAAACAAATCCCATAAATTACTTGATAACCAAATGGCAAAATTGATTCCCCGGCCGGTTACAAAAAGATGGAACCCTGCACCGGAAATTAAATTATCCGAAATTCTAATGTTGAGTTCCTATCCACCACGGGAGTGTGGAATTGCTACTTATTCTTTGGATTTGGAAAAAGCGTTGATCGATAAATTCGGGGATTCCTTCAAACTGACAATTTGCCCACTGGAAACTATTAATGAATGCCATATTTACAACCCTGATATTCAATTAACCGTAAAAACAGATCGTGTTCTGGACTATGTCAATATCAGCCATGTCATTAATTCCAATCCAAATATCGACCTAGTGGTTATACAACATGAATTTGGATTGTTCAAAAATGGGGAGAAGGGATTCCTCGATTTTTTGGGATTTTTGAACAAACCTATCATCGTTACCTTTCATACCGTATTACCAAACCCAGATCCTATTTTAAAACAAACGGTAAAACAGATATCCTCACATTGTGATTCGATATTGGTAATGACAAATACTTCCGCAGGGATTTTGATGAACGATTATGGAATTTGCCATGAGAAACTCGTTGTCATCCCCCATGGCACCCACCTGGTGCGCTATGAGGATAAGAATGTTCTAAAAAATAAATATAATTTAAATGACAAATTGGTCCTCTCCAATTTTGGCCTGTTAGGTCCCGGAAAATGTATAGAGACAACCTTGGATGCTTTACCCGCTATTGTAAAGGAATTTCCGGAAACCATTTTTCTGATTCTTGGTAAAACACATCCAAACCTTGTGAAATTGGAAGGTGAGGTCTACCGACAATTTTTGGAAGACAAGGTAGATGAACTGGGCATGAGGAATCACGTGCAATTCATAAATCAGTTCCTGCCGTTGGAAACACTATTGGAATATCTTCAACTTACCGATATATACCTGTTCACATCCAAAGACCCCAATCAAGCAGTTAGCGGCACTTTTTCTTATGCCTTAAGTTGTGGATCCCCCATAATTTCCACACCTATACCCCACGCTCTTGAAGTTCTTAAAAATGGGGCTGGCACCATATTCAATTTCAATGATTCCGACCAACTGGGAAAAATGGTAATTGAATTTTTAGGCAATTCTGAGAAGCGCAATATAATAAGCAGAAATGGATTGCAAACCACTGCTAGCACTGCTTGGCAAAATTCGGCCATAGCACATGCCAAAATCTTTCAAAAATTCTGTAAAGATCTTAAATTACACTATCACATTCCTCCGATCGATTTGTGTCATATCAAAAAAATGACCACCGACATAGGAATTATGCAGTTTTCAAAGGTGAACCAGCCCGATTTGGAAAGTGGTTATACGCTTGATGATAATGCACGTGCCCTGATTGTAATGTGCCAACATTACGCTCTTACAAAGGACGAGGCCGACCTTAAATATATTAAAACATATTTCAATTTTGTTTTCTCCTGCTTCCGACCGAATGCCAAATTTTTAAATTATGTAAACAAAAACTATCATTTTACAGAGCAGAACGATAAGGAAAATTTGGAAGATGCCGGCGGTAGGGCGGTTTGGGCCTTAGGCTATTTGCTTTCTATTTCCGGGTTACTTCCTTCCGGGCATGAGTCAATGAAAAATAAGGCGTTGGTACTTATAAAAGAATATCTAAAAGAAATAGAACATGTTAACTCAACCCGTGCTATGGCATTTGTTATTAAAGGACTTTACTATTTAAAAAAGGAAGGTCATCCCATTTATGTCCATGGACTGATTAAAAAATTTGCAGATCGCTTAATGGCCATGTTCAAACATGAATCCACCGATAATTGGCGCTGGTTTGAAAGTTATCTGACCTATGGCAATAGTTTGCTCCCTCAAGCAATGTTGATGGCTTATTTGATGACATTGGATCCCGAATATAGAAAAATAGCAAAGGAATCCTTCGATTTTCTACTTTCCAAAACTTTTATTGATGATTGTATTCGGGTTATTTCCAATCAAAAATGGTTGATTAGGGAGGATTGTTTTGATTCTAACTTTAAAGGAGGTGAGCAGCCTATAGATGTAGCGTATACGATTTTGGCCCTGCGCTTGTTTCATAAAATATTTCCGAATGAAGGATACGATAAAAAGATGGAAATCGCCTTCAACTGGTTTTTAGGGGATAATCCGCTGCAACAGATAATCTACAATCCATGTACAGGAGGATGCTATGACGGTTTGGAATTGCATAACGTGAACCTCAACCAAGGTGCCGAATCTACGCTCAGCTACCTTTTGGCACGCTTGACCATTGAAGGTAATTCCAAAAAATGAAAGGCACCACATCCTATTTCACTTTTTCTGGTTCAAATAACTTGATACGATGGGGGTTTTTCTTTTTATAATCTTTCAAAATCTGACTGGTATGATAAGTGTGCTTTCGCGGCATTATTGAGGCAAGGATTTCTTCGGGATTAGAAAAATGTTGGGAACCATCAAAATAACCAAATCCTTGATAAATACATTCCAGGACCATTACAAAACTTTTCTCCTCCACACATCTGCCATTTTCAATTATGACAAAGCTATCGTAAGGCGATTTTAAGGTTTCCAAGGCCAACAACGCTCTACGATTGTATGATTCTGTTTCCTCCATGCCATCGCAAATGCCCTTACATGTCGACGGTTCAATCCTGGAACACTTCTCACTGGCTTTTTGAATACCCATAAATTTAGGACAAAGCTGAAATTCCTCGCAAAGTTGTGCTAAAATTTGAACGGCTTCCTGCCTCTTATAATAAATGTCATTTAACTCAAAGCAATAAGGTTTTTTTTCCAGCGAAATTTTTAAAATTTTGTCCTTATTTCTCCCGATTACGATTTGATAGGCATTACGTGGCCTTTTCTGGACTACGTTAAATTTTGGCAATATTTTTAATATGAGGTCGGCTTCCAAAAGCAAGGCTACAAGTTCGTTCCCCGTAACCTCAAATTCAAAGGAATAAGTCTCCGAACATAAAACAAGTTCCTTAGTGTTTTTCGCATGAAAATGGCTTAACACTCTTTTCCTAATGTTTTTGGCCTTTCCTACATAAATAATTTTTCCGTAGCTATTCTTGAATTGATATACTCCCGGTTTTGTTGGCAATCTAGTAAACTCTTTCGCAGCGATGTGTCCCGGTAATTTATATTGCTTTTCCATGGGATTTAAAAGCCCATGAATATTCTGAAAACCTTCATCCATATCCAAGGATAAAAGTCTTTGAAACAAAATTTCCAAAGCTTCAGTTCGACCTGTTAACCTATTTTCTTCACATATTGGAATACCCAAATTTCCGCACAATCGATCTAATTCGTAGGAAAACAAATAAGGCATCAAACGTTTTGTCAAGCGGAAAGTACATATTTTAGTTCTTTCAAAATTTTGTCCCAGATATCGATACTCCCATTGCAACATGTTAATTAAATAAGAGGCATTATGTGCCACCAGGATTGCATGATCGGTGATGTTCTCAACTTCAAGGGCAATTTCTGAAAACAAGGGCGCCTCCAGCATCACATCATTATCCAAACCTGTTCTCTCCCTAACGCTAAACGGAATATTTATTTCTGGATTTACTAGTGAAGAAAATCTCTTTGTAATGATTCCCTTTTCAAGCCGATGAATACAAATTTCAATAATACGGCTGCTTCTCGGACCCTTACCGAGGGTATTCATTGTAATAAATGCAAAAATCACGTTATGTATGTCCATAGAAATACAAAAATATTAGATCCTACCCAATTTGGAAAATATACAAAAAAAAGGATATAATCCATATTATAGACCAAAGTTCGTCCAAGTGGAATTCTGTCCTAATAAATCGCAGTGGATACTTTAGAACGCAGATTATAATAAATAAGACATTTTTATTTTAGAGTTAATTTTTAATGCATTTCGTACCCTACCTGTTTTTTACTATTTGTAAATTGTTTTAAGAAATAAGGTTTACATTAAAAAAATAAGATTATGGCAAATGATAGCACCTTCGTAACACTGCTAACTGGAGCAGCAATTGGGGCATTTATTGGAGTTTTATACGCTCCTGATGAGGGAATAAAAACAAGAAAAAAAATAAGGCAAAAAGCCTTGGAGACCAAACGGGACTGGGAGAGCCGTATTTATCGAGCTAGTGAGGAACTTACCAAAACTGCCCATAATAAAAATGTTGAATTTGAAAGCAAATTGGAAACTTCGCTTAACAATATGAGCCGCAAGGGTGATGAAATCATTGCTAAATTGGAAAAAAACTTAGCAGAACTCCAAAAAAAGAATGCCCAATTTAAAAAATAGAATTTGAACCGAAGTAGATTAGAAACTATGAGTTACGAACCATATACATCAATTGATGACATTAACAATCGATTGAAAATATTAAAACTGAAAAGAGAGATTGAAAAAGAGGGGATGAAGTTAAATGCCCATCTTATAAAAAAGAATATAGCCCCAGGACATTTAATTCACAGGTTCGGGAAAGCATCAAAAATTGCCGGCTTTCGTTTGGTCAGTACAATATTTAAAAAAATGGGTGCAAGAGGGCAGTAAAACGAATGTGAACTCAATCAATAAAAAACTTAACTTAATTGAGTTGGATGTCCTAGATTTAAATATTTATTATTAATTTTATTATATCACATTCGGGGTGCTATTACAATTAATAGCTGAGATTACACTCGTTGTATTGTTCTGATAATCCAGTTCAAAAAAATGTGATGTCAAAGGGAACAGTAAATGTGAAATATCATTTTGTTCCCTTTGTTCTTTTTATCCCAAAACAAACATCTAATGCTTCGATAAGGCCACACATTTAATTGGGTCAATTTTATGGGCATTCCAGTTACTTGAAAGAGAAAATTCAATAGTATTTTTAGTATAGTTTAACCCTTAATACAAATATAATGGCAACTTCAGATAAAAATAAGAAAGATAAAAAGGACGACAAGAATAACAAAGGTAATTCCGCTTCCAACGGCAAAAAAAGAGGTACAAAGAATGCCCCAAAAAAAAGCCCTTCTAAAAAGTAAGAATTTGATTTACTTTCATTTCCTAAATTTGGCCCGCACTTCCTGCTGGGCCTTTTTTATTTCAGTTCCATTATTTTGTATATCATTTAAAGATTCATTTTGGAAAATGTCGTCAACCATTTTTATAAACAATTTCACCAGTTTTCCCGATACTAAATAGAACATCACGATCAAATATTGATTGGAACGATATTGAATCGATTTTAGCACTTTATCGATTCCAGTTCAATATTTACCATTTTGAAAAAATAGAAATATTAAAATGCTCACATTTTGACATTAGCATCATGTTTTACTTCATAACCTGGAGAAAGTCCGGCTTCCTTCATTTTTAGCACTACCGGCTTTGGTCTTTTTAACGTACCGAGGTGATTCAGTCCAATTAATCAAAAATATTAATTTTTAGACACGGCAAACCTTGATGAACTTATAGCAATTTAAAGGGTTTCAATTATTCAATGGAAACGCCTAGTTCCCACAGACATTTCATAAAATTATGTAACGGGGTCAAATAATTATATAAAATATTTAGCTCAGAATATGGGACCTTTAAAATTTGAATTTAAATAACACTTTATCAGGTTATTAATGTTGTATAATTTTAAATTTTAGTATTATGGAATTTGATGTATTTGCATGGATTATATACGCTTGCGGTTTTACTACCGGAATATTAGTAATAATTATAACAAACCTAATAAAGGAAGATAGAACAAAACAACCACGAATGAAGAAATGGGAAAAACTTGCCACTTCCCATCAAAAAATTTGAACCCCGGACTAGAATAAAAAAACATTTTTAGGAATTACCATCAATCCTATAAGATAGCTCGAAGCACATCCGTTTCATTGGCAGAAATAAAATGAATAACCCAGGGATTTTTCATGCTGGTCAAAACTCCTTGAGGACATTTTATTAATAATCCGTATGGATTACCTTAAATAAAGCTGTGGTTTGTAATGTATTAACCTCCTATTAATAGACCATTATTCTTGTTCCCAATAGAGAACAACCACCATGAAGAAAAAATGTATTCAATTATGTTGTTTAATAATATTGTTTTCAGGTTTCTCGCAGCACCGTAATGATACATTACCACCGCCCTTTGCCACAAAATCTGTATCCAATTTTTCTAAAGTTTTAGGGTGGAAGAACGGGAGAAAACCTATACCTCCGATCGGCTTTACCGTATCAAAATACGCAGATGGATTTAATAACCCACGTTGGCTTTACGAACTTCCTAATGGGGATATTTTAGTAGCACAAAGTAATTCGAACTACGGTTTCTTCAAACAAATAGGGGCTTGGATTATCGGCGCCGGCAAGTCTAAAAACCTTAGTCACAGTGCAGATAAAATAACCTTATTAAGGGATATAGATCACGACGGCAAACCGGAGATAAGGGAGACCTTTTTAGAGGAAGACCTCAATCAGCCTTTTGGGATGGTGCTTGTTAATGATTTGTTTTATGTTGCAAATACGGATGGTATAATGCAATACCCGTACAAAATAGGTCAAATGAAAATCAATGAAAACGGAAAACTGATCGCTGAACTTCCTGCAGGTAAAATAAATCAACATTGGACCCGTAACATGGTCGTAGATCCAAAACATTCAAAATTGTATATAGGCGTAGGTAGTGGCACTAATATTGCCGAGAAAGGCATGAAAAATGAAATTCGAAAAGCCAGTATTCTAGAATATGATATTGCCAGTGGAAAATTAAACGTTTACGCATCCGGTCTTCGAAATCCGGTTGGAATGGATTGGGAACCGCAGACGGAAACCTTATGGACCGTTGTTAACGAACGGGATGGATTGGGAAATAATCTGGTGCCCGACTATCTTACAATGGTTAAAAAAGATGGGTTCTACGGTTGGCCCTATACCTATTTCGGAAACAATAAAGATCCCCGGATAGAATTCAAAAAACCTGATAGTATTGGCAAGGCCATTGTGCCCGATTTAGCCCTGGCCGCTCATTCCGCTTCCTTGGGATTGGCTTTTTATAAAAGGAAAAGTTTTCCAAAAGAATATCATGGTGGAGCATTTATCGTTCAGCACGGGTCGTGGAACCGTGAAAAGCTATCGGGTTATAAAGTTGTTTTTATCCCATTCAAAGATGGAAAGCCAGTTGGAAAACCCAGGGATTTTCTAACGGGATTCATTAAAGACCCCAACGACAATAAAGTTTATGGACGTCCTGTAGGAGCAATTGTAACCCAGGATGGGTCTCTATTGGTGACAGATGATAAAACTAATACCATATGGCGCATCAGTTCAGAAAAATAAATATTTCAATTCTATTTGTTTGAGAATTTAAATTTCAAATGAGTCAACCATAAATTCATTTGGACAAACTTGCATTGCTGGTTAATAGTACCTTAGCTACCTAGATGTCAAACGACCAGCATCTTCAAAAAATTGGTCATAATCTAGTAACAACATTATTATGAGTACATACAAGGAAGAAATAGGAGATAAATTAAATGCTCTATTAGAAAAAAACTATGATGCTGAAAAAGGATACAAAAAGGCAGCGGAAAACGCGGAACATGCGAACCTGAAAGCATTTTTTACAAAAAAATCCAAGTTAAGGAACGTCTTTGGACACGCCCTAAAGACCGAACTGGCTGCTTATGGACAAAAACCCGATAAGGGCGGTAGTGCTGCAGGGACCATGCACAGGACATGGATGGACGTAAAAGCTTTATTTTCTGCGGATAATGATGAATCCATGCTGGAAGAGGCTATAACCGGTGAAAAAGCTGCGGTAAAGGAATACAGGGACGTGCTGAAAGAAGCAGATCTACCCCCAAGTACCGCTACTTTGGTCAGGGATCAAATGGAAAAAATAGAAAGAGACCTGGCAGAGGTCAAAACACTGGAAGATTTATCCTAATTGACCCGAATCAGGTAATCAAGCTGACCAATCAAACTTTAAAATATCCCATATGGCAATCAAACGAATAGACGAGAAACAACCCGCGGAAAATACGGAGTTTGTAAAGGAAGAACACGACCCCAAAAGAAATTACATTTTCCAGAAAAGCGGTATTACCAAAACCGGCTTTTTTATAATACTGGTCATTTTAGCAATTATAATTGTTGGGATAATATTCTCTGGAATGTTTTTTCAAAATCCTACCGCAAACCCAAATTAATGATGAACAGGCGAATAATTTCCTGTACTATTGTAATTCGATAGTTTTATTTTTTCAAGATTGATGGGTATCCTCGGGCACCCCAATTTTTGGTTGTATCCCCAAACCGTATCGTTTGGCAAAAACATAGGTGAATTCGGCGCCAAAGAATAGAATAAGGCAAGAATATGAAACCCATAATAAAATCAACACAATAGTTCCAGCCGCTCCATAGGTAGAACCAGGATCGGTCTTTCCAAAATAGAGACCTAAGAGAAACTTCCCGAGTTCAAAAAGGATAGCCGTGATAAAAGCTCCAATCCAGACAGACTTCCATCTAATTTTCACATCCGGCAAATATCTAAATATCAATGCAAACAGCACCGTGATTATTGCTGTGGATATTACGAAATCTGAAGTTAAGGCTATATAAATTACAAATTCTGGCAAAAAATTACTGATGTAATCCGTGAGCGCAGAAATGGCAGCGGTGACTAAAAAGCTAATTAAGAGTAAAAATCCCATCACCAGGATAAACGCAAAACTTCTAGCACGGTCGATCAACAGTTTCTTCCATTGAAATTTAGATTGCCTAACTTGCCAGATTTGATTTAAGGATAACTGCAAATGATAAAAAACACCGGTCGCCCCAAAAATTAAGACAGTTATCCCCAAAATAGTGGAAATAGTACTTCTGTTTCCGGTTTGGGTTTCTATCATCATGGTTTTAATAGAATCGGCAGCGTCGTGTCCCAATGCTCTTGATATCTCATCGGTCAATCTTCCTTGGACAATATCCACGCCCCATAGGTAACCTACAAGATTTATAATAATGACAAGTAGACCGGGAAGAGAGAGTACGGCATAATAGGCAACAATGGCACTTAATCTGAATGGGTCGTCCGCATCCCAAGCCTTAAAAGTATCCAACAATAACGATGGCAGGTCGCGCAATTTAAATTTCCTCGAATTTCCAGATTTCTTCATTTACACCATGTTTACCAATCAAAAGATACAACATTCCCACCCTTCAAAACAATCTATGCCCATGCCTATTTAAATCTATAAAATTGGATCTCGGAACGCAATTTTCATTGTGCCGATTAACAAAATCGATATTAAAACATTTCAGAAACCTATTTAAATATTCTCACGTTTATTGCCTTACAAAATGCACAATACTACCTCCCTTATAGCGTATCGCAGGTTTGCACTGGAGCGTTTTTTAATGGACAAAAAAACATCCCAAAAGATTCTATTTCTAAAAAAGTTTTAAGCTTAACAAAACGCAAAATTCTGTATAGGTTATAAAACTAAATTAAAATAACACTCTTTTGGGACATCAATTTAGGGGAACGATTCCATTACCAGCTGTCGATTTCTTTCTTGAGATCTTCTTTGGTTTTACCAGTTTTTTCCTGCAGACGCCCTATCATCTCATCAAATTTCCCTTCGGAATAAGTGAGGTCATCATCGGTTAAATCTCCATATTTTTGCTTGAACTTACCCTTTATCTGTTTCCATTTTCCTTCCAACTGATCATTATTCATAGTTTCTAAATTTTAATTACACTAAATATTTTTATAAAAATAGGGAAGCTACACGAAAGCGGAAGTCCTAATCAAACAGATTGTTAACTTAAAAAAACAAGTCAACAACAAATTTTCAGGTATGGGATGTTATTTCAAAATCTAGAATTTATATTATAAATTAATGTATCTAATAACACAAAAGCGAACGTAGAGTTTCTGGTACGGACGAATTGATTTATGTGAAACAAGTGAGGAATAATCTAAATGAGCACTTTATCCCAAATATGTAGCAAAATCCGATGGGTTTTTTATCTGTAAATACTCATTTCCGTTAACTACGATTGGATTGATCAATACCTCGGGGGTTTTTTCCAATATTTTCATCCAGTCCTGCTGATCTAAATCTATATGTTCCGATCCATAGTTTTTTACAAATTCCGGATGATCCTGGTCAATTAAATCCGATATCCGAATGCCAAGGTTATCAGCTATTTCAGCCCATTGGGTTCCAGTAACTTTTGTTTTGGAAATATCCACAACCAATAGTTTCCTTTTGGATGCCTCAACATATCCTAAAGTTTGTTTTCCTATATTTGTACCCGAATGATAATATAGGGTTATCTTATTGTCGTCCTCGCTTATTACTCCCATTTCTAAATATTCTTTATTGTCTAACACGGTTTAGATTATCATTTAAGACATCCTTAATGTTTTATTATCATATTAGTTTATAAAATTACCTTCAATTATTAACAATATTTACCTCAAAGGAATGAATGTAGACCTCGAACGAGACAACCGCTAAAAGGTTAATCGCAGGATTAAAATCAGTTTGCTATGTACATTTAATGCTGAAACCGTTCCCAACGGTTATTTTCTTGACTGGGCAATGGAAATACAGATTAAAATATTTATTTTAACTTACTATAAAAAAAGCAAATTACTAAATTTAACAACCCCAATACCTTTCGTAAAAACCATAATGGATTTTTTGGGAATGCAAATATATGGGCATCAAATTTTCCTGATTAATTATGAAAGGATGACACAAGTGGAGAGGTCAAAGTTGCCAAGTTCGTGCAATGGATTTATTATTCCAACTTATATTTATATATGGGCATTGATAAAGAAAAATATAGCTTTTTGCAGGGTGGCGGAGAGATGGGTAAACTAATCCGTGTAATGGATTGGTGTAAAACACCACTTGGAGATCCAAAAACGTGGCCACAGCCTTTGCGCACCATGGTAAGTGTAATGCTGGATAACCCTTTCGGCATGTACATTGCCTGGGGCAAAGACTATACCCAAATCTACAATGACGGTTATCGTCCAATATTAGGCGCAACTAAGCACCCCCAAGCTTTGGGTATTAGTACAAAGGAAACCTTTTCCGAGATCTGGCACATCATTGGATCCATGTTTGATGGCGTAATGAAAGGACAAGCAGTGGGTTTTCCTGACTTTATGCTTCCGTTAGACCGAAACGGATATCTGGAAACTTGCTATTTCGATTTCGCGTACAGCCCAATAAGATTGGAAAACGGCGAGGTCGGAGGAGTATTAGTAACGGTTATTGAAACAACCGGTAAAAAGAAAGCGGTTCAAGATCTTAAAGAAAGTGAGGACCGGTTTCGAAACATGGCCGAAGGAATCGATATCTATATAGCCATTGGCGATGAAAGCAGCAATGCGACTTATTTTAATAAGGCGTGGGTCGATCTAACGGGTAGGCCCATGGAAGATCTACTAAAGTTTGGATGGTTGGACTTGGTACATCCTGAGGATAAAGAGCGCTATCTAAATATTTATTTGGATGCATTTAAAAAGAAAGGATTATTTACCGGAGAATTCCGGGCATTAAATAATGAAGGGGAATACCGCTGGTTACTAGCTCAGGGGCAGCCGCGTTTTCGGCCAGATGGAAGCTTTTCGGGATATATAAGTTCTTGTACCGACATTACTGAGCAAAAATTGGTGGAATTAGCGCTAAAGGAAAGCCAGGACGAACTGCTATTTGCTATTGAGGCAGCTGAATTAGGAACTTGGGATTACAATCCATTAACCAATAAGCTATCCGCCAATAAGAGACTAAAAGAATGGTTTGGATTTTCTGAAAACGAAGACCTTGAACTATCCGATATTATTTCCGTCATGCAAGAAGGGGATAAACTTCGGGTAACTGAAGCCATTCAACAAGCCCAACAATATGAATCGGGAGGCAATTATAACTTAGAATACACCATAATTAACCCAGTTTCAAAAAAAGAAACCATTATTCACGCTAAAGGAAGAGCTTGGTTCAACGATGACAAAATTGCCTATCGCCTTAATGGAACTCTGGAAGACATTACGGAAAGGACCCTTTCGAATCGAAAAAGAAGAGAAATGGAACAGCATATCCGCACTATGGTTTTGGAATCACCGGTGGGCATATGTGTAATGGACGCGGAGAACCTGATAACTGAAATAGTGAACGACAGTTTTCTGGAAATAGCCGGCAAACCAATGGATGACATAGTAGGAAAATTTTATTGGGACAGTTTTGCCGAAGCAAGGGAATATTACGAGGCTGCACTAAATAATGTTGTGAAGACAGGGATACCATTTTTTGCCAATGAAGAGGAAGTTACGTTGATTCGACATGGGAAGGAAGAAATCGTATATGTCACATTCGTCTATGCACCTTTAAAAGATGAAAAGGGCAATGTTATTAAGATAGCCGTTTGGGTAGTGGATAATACCATGCAAGTCGCGGCACGCAAAAAGATAATGGTTAGTGAAACCAATTTGAAGCTAATGATCCTACAGGCACCCATGGCCATAGCCATTTTACGGGGATCGGAGTACAGGGTGGAAATTGCCAATAAATATGCATTGGAACTGTGGGGAAGAACCGAGAAGCAAGTGCTAAACCAATCGATTTTTGATTCGATGCCCGAACTTTTAACACAAGGAATAAAAGAATTATTAGATGAAGTCGTAAAAACTGGGAAACGCTTTGCTGCGTCCGAATTACCAATTCAGTTATTGAGAAATGACATAATGGAAACGGTATATATCAATTTTTCCTATGAAGCACTTTACGATGCCGATGGAGGGATAAACGGAGTCATGGCAATCGGCTTCGATGTCACCCCACAGGTGGAAGCAAGACAGAAGGTTGAAGAAAGTGAACAAAATATTCGTGCCTTGGTAGAAAGTGCTCCATTTCCTATCGCGGTTTATCAAGGTGAAGAAATGAAAATAACACTAGCCAACCAATCCATTATGGAGATATGGGGCAAAGGGTTTGAGGTCGTGGGCAAATCTTATAAGGAATTACTCCCAGAATTAAATAGTCAACAAATATTTGAACAGGTATATGGGGTACAGCAGACAGGAATCCCTTTTCACGCTAAAAACCAGCAGATAATACTTGAAAAAAATGGGAAATTGAAATCCCATTATTTCAACTACAGTTTTACCCCGCTTTTGAACGCTAGTGGAGAGGTTTATGGGGTAATGAATACAGCCGCTGAAGTCACAGAACTAAACGCTGCCAAACAAAAGATAGAAGAGTCCCTTTCAGAGGTTAAATTATTCAAGTTTATGGCCGACACGGCCGCTGACCCCTTTATACTTATGGAAGAGGACGGAAGTTTTGTATATCTCAATAAAATGGCACTTGAGAAATGGGGGTATACCGAACTGGAGATGGCATCATTAAAAGTTCCCGACGTTGATATCATTTATAATGACAAAAAATACAGGGCAGCCTTTAATCGAGCCCGAAAAGAAATTATACCACCCTTTGAGACCTTGCACAAAAATAAGCAAGGCGAAATTTATCCCGTTGAAATAAATATGGGAAGTATTCAAGTGGAGGACAAAACCTTATTGTTCGCAATAGCGCGCGACATTACCGATCGAAAAAAGGCAGAGCAGGATGTCATTGATGCATTTCAAAAAGTGGAGGACAGTGAAAAGCGATTCCGTGATGTTGTAAGACAAGCACCACTTGGCATTGTTATTTTTAGAGGGCCTGATAACGTAGTCGAAATGGCGAACGAAAGCTACCTACAGCTAATAGATAAAACGGAAAATCAATTTTTGGGAAAACCTCTTTTTGAAACCTTACCCGATGTTAAAGAAACTATCGAGGATATCCTTGCCGATGTATATAAAACCGGAAATGCCTTTTATGGTTATGAATTCCCGGTTAATTTAAACCTTCATGGCAAAACCGAAATCCATTATTTTAATTTTGTTTACCACCCTTTAAAAGAAAATAATATTACAACGGGTATTATGGTCGTTGCAATCGAGGTTACTGCCACAGTTAAGGCGAAACAAATTATTGAAGAGAATGAGGAAAAACTTAAACTGATTATTGATGCCAGCGACCTTGGGGTTTGGGATTTAAATATTAAAACCAATGACTTTATAGCTTCTGAACGTTGCTATACTATTTTAGGCTTTCCCAATGCGGAACGTTTAGCCCCTGAAGATATTGTTAAACATGTACATCCGGACGACCTTAATCTTAGAAGGGAAGCATTTGAAAAAGCATTTGAGGTTGGGACCTTACATTACCAATTAAGAATTATCTGGGAAGACCAATCCTTGCATTGGAAAGAGGTAAAAGGCAAGGTATTTTACGACGCCAACAACGAACCTGCGCGGATGCTTGGTACCGTAAGGGATATTACGGAAGAACGAAATTTTCATCAACAGTTGTTAGAACGGGAAGAAAAATTTCGTTTGTTGGCAGACTCAATGCCACAACATATTTGGACAGCGGACCTTGAGGGCAACCTAAATTACTTTAATCAATCAATTTTGGATTATTCCGGGTTAAACCCAGAACAACTAAATAACAAAGGCTGGTTACAGATCGTGCATCCAGATGACAGAAAGGGAAATATTAAAGAGTGGATAAAAGCGATCAATACTGGGGAGGATTTTTTGTTCGAACATCGATTTAGAAAGTATGATGGTGAATATCGTTGGCAATTAAGCCGAGCCATTCCTCAAAAAGACGCAGATGGGGTAATAAAAATGTGGGTAGGTACCAGCACTGATATTCAGGATCAAAAAACATTTACCAACGAATTGGAAAGCATGATATTGCATCGGACTAATGAATTGCGGCAGAAGAATATAGATCTTGAAAAAATGAATAAGGAATTGCAATCTTTTGTCTATATATCCAGCCACGATTTACAAGAACCACTGCGTAAAATCCAAATTTTTGCTTCCCGAGTTATTGAAACCGAATTCGATGCCCTTTCCGAGAATGGAAGAAACTATTTTATGAGAATGCAGAAATCGGCAAATAGAATGCAAAATTTAATACAAGATCTAATTGCCTATTCAAGAACCAATACCCAAGAAATAAAATTTGAAGTTGTTGACCTCCATGAAATAATTGAATCGGCAAAGGAAACTTTAAGCGAAGAATTGGAGCAAAAAAACGTAACTATTGAGCTGAACAATATATGCGATGTTAAAATTATCCCCGTACAGTTTAACCAGGTCATGCTCAATTTGTTAAGCAACTCAATTAAGTTTTCCCATGTAGATCGACCGATTATAATAAAAATAGATTGTGAAATAGTAGAAGGAAATAAGCTTGATCTAGAATCTATATCCAAAGAAAAAGAATACTGCCATATTCACTATACCGATAATGGCATTGGTTTTGATCAACAATTCAGCAGAAAGATATTTGAAGTATTTCAACGGCTACACAGCAGGGAGGAATATACAGGAACTGGCATCGGTCTCGCTATCGTTAAAAGAATTATCGAAAATCATGATGGAATTATACTTGCAAAAGGTGAATTAAACCTAGGGGCTACTTTTGATATTTATATCCCTAATTAAAGAATGCCAAATGAAGGACCTTTCTTTCCTAAACTTTTAGAACAAAAAAATAACCAGTTTATACCGGACCATCCTTTTAAAAGTGGGTAGCAGTTTAAGGTTAGTGCAGGGTTTATAGAATCTTTATTGAAACATTTCCCGTTACGTCTACCTGATAATTTGGATCCATCCGGTTTTTCCTGCAGATCCATCCCCGAGATCCAATGAATAAAAGTAGGTACCCTTGGGCAGGTCCCCATTCTTGCCCGTTCCGCTCCAAGTATTATCATAGTTGGTCTTGGAAAAAACCTTGTTCCCGTACCTATCAAAAATTTCGAGTTTGTTGTTCTTATAGTTTCGTATACAATTGATAATGAATTCATCATTTATGCCGTCCCCGTTGGGCGAGATCTGGTTAAATATTTGAAGACAAACCGTGGAGAGCACCTCTACCTCTACGGACGACTCGTTGTTGGCCGGGTTGCCATCATTGGGAAAAGAGGCCGTGATCATGGCCATATTTGTAAAGGTCCCTTCCACTGGTACACTGGCGACCAGAATCAAGGAAATCGATTCGTGGGGCTCCAGCACATCTATGGCCCATTCCCCCGTGATATTATTATAGGTCCCTTTGGAGGGAGTGGATGCAACATAAGGAAAACCGTAACTGATGCCCAGGGGATCGGACACGATTATATTGGTGGCCTGGATGTCCGAAAGGTTGGTCAGCGCAAGCGTAAAGGTCACTTGCCCCCCAACGTCCACCGAACCCTTGTCTACCTGCTTGACCAGCTCCAGATCGATATCGTCCGGAGCGCAATCCGATGGGCTTACCGATACGGTCAAGGTAGTGGACGGATCGGTACATGGGGCTTGGGCCGTATTGGTGGTATAGGTGAAAATATAATCCCCATCGGGCTGTCCCACAAAATCCACAATGTTATTGGGCCCGATCGTTACGGTAGACCCTGTGGGGACCGAGGTAATTGTCCACACCCCTGGATCGGCACCAACGAGCCTAGTATTAAGATCTACGGTGGTAAATCCCTCTGCCAAACTGCAGGCCGAAGTATTATTGGCCACTCCCGGATTCGGCTGTTCATAAACCGTTGCTATCACTGCCGTTCTTTCGGAAGTACAGCCATTGGCCGTGGCCTCCACATAAAACGTGGTGGTCTCGGCGATACTCGGGGTCACAAAACTTGTTCCCGTACCCAAAAAGGTACCCCCGGTCTCCCTGTCGTACCAATTTAGGACAGTTCCTGGAGTATTCCTTATTGCTTGCAGGGTCACGGATCCCTGACCACATATGGATCCAGGAGTTGTCTGCTCAACTTTCCCTGGAGTTTCGTTTATGGTCAGATTGACCGTCAACACTGGGCTGCCACAATTGTCGACCGCATCATAAAAGAATCCGTAATAAGTACCTGGCGCATCAACATCACTAAAAATATGGGCGTTCGTTATTGAGGGATCGCGGTTGGTGCTCCAGGTAAGGGCAGTACCCGCTGGAGGGACACTATTGGTGTACTCGTTCAGATCTTGGGAAATTATTCCACAAAAGGCGGTTGGCACTGAAGCATCCAGTACAGGTGCAATATTTCCGGCTAGACAGTAGCTATCAGTAATGGTAACCGTGGCCATGTTTTGCGGACCTACCGTATAAAAATCACTATTTGTACCCGTTAATGTAAGGGTCACATCTTCCTCATCCTCATTAAATCCATCCTCAATAACCTTTATTTCTATGTCCACAATATCCGAACCGTCGGGAAAAGTAACAAAGCCTGCTGGCGTCAATTTCTCATAATCCTTATCTTCCTCTGCACTACCGGAAAGTACATAATTCACCCTAATGGCTTTACCAGTATGGTTGACCATGCTCAATTTTAACTGAAAACTTCCATTGGTAGATGGTTCCGAAGCCTTGGGCTTGGTAGCTATAACCGATACCGTCCCAAGATCGTTATCTAGGATGGTTAAGGTAGCATCCTTGGGCTTGGTCACCTTGTAACCATCGCCTTTCTCCAACGTAATGGTAATCGTTTCGTCACCCTCAATTAAATCATCGTCTATTACTTCGACATAGATGAATGCCTCCGAGCCTAAAAAAGGAATCACGACCTTCCCCGATAATTTCTCGTAATCGGCATCGTCCGCACTCCCTGAAATTGAATAATTAATCTCCGTAAGGCCAAATCTGACAGGACCACTTTCACGATATACCCGAAAACCTCTTATGTTCCCCGAACTTTCCAATACTTTATCCGTTAAGACCTCGATGGAATATTTCTGTGAATATCCATACGTCCCAAAAAAGAAAAGGACGAAAGTTACCATCATGACGATCGCCCTTTCAAAGGGTTGGGGGCAAGAAAGGTAGTGGCTCGGATTTTTCAAATTCATGTTTGGCGGTTAAAATAATACTCTCCACACTTCAAAAAAACTGTTCCTAGGCCAAGAAATGGATATTCAATAATATGAAAAAAATATCTATCCAACCTACTGTTCAAATGAACTACGGATTATTTCGTTTAGATTCCGTTTTAACCATATTGTGGATCTAAGGATTTAGAAAATCATCCATACTAAAACCTTATCTGCAATAAGACTTTGGTCCAAATTTCCCTAGCGGATCTATTGATATAATTAAACCAATTACCAAAAGTTAATTAAATCTATATGTGGATTTAAAACATCGGATATCCAAATTATTCCTAAAGCAATCTATAACATTTCGTGCTATGGATTTACAATATAATTGAAAAAAAGGAACCTTTAAGAAAGGATGTTCATCATAAAAAATATAAACCCCACGATACACAATACCAAGATTGCAATAAACTAAGCGAACCATGGAAATCGGGCCTCTTTTGAATCCGGTATTTTATTGTGAAAGTCCAATCCCTTTCCCAGATTCGTTGGCAATAGAGCATTTTCCATCGTCTTCCATTCGGGTTTTGGTTCTCTTGTTTTCATTTCTATTTTTCAAATTTTACCAATTATTATCCCTCGCCTAAATGAAACTGGATTAAGAAAGTATAACTTTCTATCCCTTTCAAAAATCACTTATTTTTAATATAAGGGTTAGCTTAAAAAATGAAAATATTGATCTAAACGAGAGACGAAACCTTAACTTTCAATGCTTAATTAAATCTAAGTTGACCGTCGATTTATCCTGTTCCTTAACCCAAATTGATAGGGATAAATTCTTGTCCAATCGGATCAAATCCCATTTTTACATAGTGCTAACTTTGATATATCAACCCTAAAATTTTAGATCATGGCAAGAGATAAAGATTATAAAGAAGCCGGTGGGAACATGGACGACTTCTACAAGAACAAAAGTTATAATGAAGATTATGACGATGAAAAACAAAATATAAATTTTGATGAAATGGATGAGGAAAGCGACAGCTACCACCAAGATGAAGTTAATCTTGATGCGGAAGATTTAGAGGATAAATGGTACGGCATAGAGGACGAGTATAGGGAAAGGTATCCCAATCTTACGGACAAAGATGTAACCGTAGAACCTAACAGATTTCGGCAAACGCTTGAACGTATCGGGCGAAGAAGAGGCAAGTCATACCGGGAAATCCTTAATGAGATTCAGAATTGGTAACCATCCCCATGGTTCCAAAATATGGACCTTCAATTGAAATTGAAGGTCCATATTTTGAATTTGTTTTACGCAATGATTTTTAGATTATTTAATATGCAACGTATAATTTAATTAATAAAAAGATGCCAGATCCAAGAATAAAAGATGAAGACAAGTATGAGGCCCTTCGAGACAAAGGGTATAGCAAGGAAAAAGCAGCACGAATTGCCAACACTCCAGACTCGGGCAAAAAGGGTGGGAAAGCAAAAAAATATGAGGAACGTTCTAAACAGGAACTTTATGATGAAGCAAAAAAAATTGGAATAAAAGGCCGTTCAAAAATGGACAAAAAGGAATTAATTCATGCTTTGCGCAACAATTGAACTTGGATAAACAGTCAATTAATTAGCTAATATTTTAAACACTGCTAGCCTTCACCGTTTTCCCAATTTTCCCAATAATACCTTGTTCGGACCAAAAATGTGAACAGATTGGGGCACTCTCGGTCGTGGTAATCACTTTGTCATAGACCACTCCGGGCTGCAATTAATTGCCTAGAGGAATACTCCATTGAGGTATTGTTTACCACGGTCCTAGTGACGAATGGATAAATATTGGCCGATTTTATAGTATCTCCGGTCCTATTGCTATAAATTTAGGTGGAATAATGATTACACGACGAACACGGCTTTAAACGTTAGCTTACCGAGGGACACTTCATTCAAAATATCATTTAAATCCTAAGGCCAAGGGCTGTCACAGACATCGAGCAATAATTCAGTTGATACATACCTACTGTTTTCCCGTTACCCCAACCTTTTCCAACATTTACACGAGTTATCAAATCATGTGACGATTATAATACAACCAATATCCATTAACAGGGGGAATATTTTCAATATGAAATACTTTTTATGAAGGAACCAATTATTTAACCGCTTCCAGACGTTTAATGTATTCCTTCATTTGAGCAATTTCCTTTTCCTGTGCCTCAATAATACCCTCCGCCAACTTCTTCACCTCGGGGTCTTTTATATCGGCTCTTTTACTGGTTAAAATGGCAATGGAATGATGCGGTATCATTCCCTTCATATAAAGAATATCACCAATAATGGGACTTTGAACCCTTACCAGGCCAAAGGCTATCATAAAAAGGCTCAGACTCCCTAATAGAATAGCAAGATTTTTTTTTCGGTTTTGATACATTTTACGCATAAAAACCCACATTATCACGGCCATTACCGAAATTCCTAGGCAGGCCATATAAAATCTTGTAAGGCTGAAATACACATGATCGATTTCGTAGGTGTTGAGATACATGGTAAAGTACATTGCCACAAAGGAACAAACGAGCATCAGGACAAATTTTGTGTAATTGTTACTTTTTGTTGAGTTTTGATTTTCCATTACATTTTGCTTTGTATACATCAATCCTTTATTTATTAAAGTAAACGTTGAATTCTAAAGATTTAAAGAATATAATTTTTCACGCCTTTAGATCTGAGCAATTAAGATAAGGAATAGTTTTTTTCTTAAAAAGTAAAACACCCAGGTTTTGATTTAAATCGACCCTACTAAGCACAAGTAGGAGAATAGGTAAAACCCCCATAGCGATCCGTAACGAAATCGAGGACTGGTAAACAATTCCCATTTATCCTAAGGAATGGATTGCACTTCTCGATTTAGGGAAGGCCATCCCTATGTCGAAAAAAATAAATACTTTAAAGCGAACAAAACATCCACGGAAAAAGAGCAGGACAAGCAGCCCGAAAAACAATATCTTATGCACGAATCTTGGATATGGAGATAATGGCCTTAAAAAGATGGCATAATTTTAACAACAAGTAGTTCCCATTTAGAGTCCATGTACATACTGTTCAAATAATAAAACCTTTAATTAAACAGGTAGCCCAATAGGTAGTAAAGTATTATAAAGACAATGATACTGCCAATACATCCCCCACCAATTTTTTTTGCTCCCCAACCGGCCAATAACGCCCTAAAAATATTTTTCATAATCTTTATTCAAATTTTGTTAGAAAATACATAGTCAAAGTCTAAAGTTATTTTCTGTTGATATTTACAATGGCCCTGTCTGAAATATTTGTCTCGGGAATATTTTTTATAAATTCCGCTAGGTCCATATTTGCCGAAGGTCCATAGGCCAACAATAGGGTTCCTTGGCCTCCATCATTTGTTTCCAAGACATATAAAATTGAAAGGTCCGACGGATTACTCATCCCTTCATAGCGATGTTCTGCTACAATGAAGACTTTCTCGGAACTTTAGGAGTTGCCTGTATCAGAATCGAAAAGCCTCTCATCTTTAAAATGATAGCTATGGTCGTATCCCATTTCTTCATATTTACGGATTAAATCTATTTCGTGTTTCGGATAATCGTCCATGGCCTTCTTGTATTATAAATTTTAAAAATAAACACCTATTGATTTCAATATGAACTCCGCTACACCCTTAGACCGGTAATCAACTTATAAATTAATAGAATTACGGCGGTAACCAATAATATATGAATGAGGCCACCTACATCTGGGAATGCAACAAAGCCGATTAACCAACCGATAATCAGAATAACAACGATAACCCAAAAAAGGTTGTTCAAAATAGAATGGTTTTTTTACTATTAGATTAAAGTTTTGAGTATTACAAGGTTGCCAAGCGAATATTATAGAGGTAATCAGAATATAGATTTTTATAATGAATTTTTCGTTCGATCGACTTTATCACCTCCGTGGCGAAATCCGCTTCGTACATTTCCCCCATTATATTTAACCCTCCTGGACTAAAAACATTGATTTCCATTAATTTATCGCCGACGATATCAATTCCCACCAAAAACATTCCGTCCTGCACTAATTTTGGTCGAACAATTTCGGCCAACTCAAGAATTTGGTCTGTCATTTTGGCCATTACGGGTTTTCCTCCTGCATGTATATTACTTCTTATATCCCCGGAGGCATTCACCCTTTGCATCATAGCGAATTTTCCGTTTGCCTGTAAGGGCTCCCCATTCATTAAAAATAGTCTGGTATCGCCATTTTTTGCCTCAGGCAAATATTCTTGGGCAATGACATAGCCATCCCTACAGATGGCGTCGATGGTCTGGGATAGATTGTGTTCATTTTTCTTATCCATCATAAACACATTTTTACCCCCCGAACCCTGCAACGGCTTTAGAATCATTTTTTGTTTTTGCTCCTTGAAAAATTCGCCAATTTCCTTTTTATCCCTTGAAATAATAGTCTTTGGTCTTAAAATTTCGGGAAAATGCTGAAAATACATTTTGTTGACTGCCCCGGCAAGACTACTGGGATGATTTACAACCAATACCTTGTCGTTCATAGCGATTCCTCCAAAAATAAAGGCAGCGTTTTGCGCCCAATCCCGATCATTGATTTCATCGGAAGGATCATTACGAAGAAAAAGGACATCTAGATCTTCAGATGTTATCCTGGAAAATTCTTCCTTTTGTACTGCCTTAAAAAAAGTTTCCTGACTCTTGAAATTAGTATTTTTAATTGTTTTGCACCGTGCGGTAAAATGTCCGTCCGAGGAATACGCCAATTCTCCTATTCCTATAAAAAAAACCTCATGATCTCTTTTGTAAGCTGCATAACCCAAAGCAGGGGTTGTATAATTAGGTTTTTCCGTAGCATGATCATTGATTATAAATGCTATTCTCATTCTTATAATTTTGATTTAGAAGCCCTGTTTTGATATAGAGGTCCTGGGACACTATATTTCACAGTAAAAGCCTCCATTTATTGTTTTTGAAAGATACAGATAAAAATGACCCCAGAAAGACTAACCTTTAACGCATATGATCATAGAATTTATTCAAGTAACTCGGTAACACCGATGCCTTTTATTAATCTTTGCAAACGCTCCTTAACAATATCCCTTTCCAGAAACTGTGGAATCTTTGCTTTTTTCAGAACATTTCTGTGCAACAATTCCTCTATAAGCTCTATATGATGAGTATTGAATTTTCCAGTATAGAGGATTTCCAAATTCCCCCCTTTTTTTGCGTAATCCATAACGTCCATAAATCCGGCTAGATATACGGCATCCTTCGTAAGTCCTCCCCCACGAAAAATGCGCATGGTAATGTAATATGCGGTATTCTCTGGAAAATTATGTCGAACTCTTAAAAGGTTGAAGGTTTCAATAAAATCTGCGCCTTTAACCATGGCTTCCGCTGCTACTACCCGTGCAGCAAGAATACGCATTCGATTGGCGGTAAGTCCATTCACCAAATATTCCGCGAAGACCGCCAACCCCTCCTGTAATTGGTCATACCCCGAAAAACCTGCATACATTTGATAGAGGGGCTGTCTTTTTCCATTGCAATAGGTTAGGATGTGTGTGCCTATTTCATGTTGTATTAAGGCATCACAACGACTTTCGTCTATTGAAAACTGATCACTGACCAATAATTTGCTCTTGGAAACCATAATACCCACAACGTCCTTTCTTATTTCAATGGACAACTTGGTGTCCGGAAAATATTCCTGATAGTAGTCGATTTCATTTTGCGCACAATTGGCAAATTCATAACAGTCCAAACGTCTCATTGTGGAGGGATCATCGCCGTCGGGATATTTCTGTAGAATTTCATTTGCGTAAGCTATAACGCCATCCTCGATCTTGCCATATATACTTTCACCAACAAATCGAAAATTGTCTGTACCACGCTCTTCTAACATGGTCAGTTGCTTTTCTACCTCCAAACGTTTGTCGCGTAATATGTATGCAATGGTGGGATCTTCTATTTGATCTATAGGCAAGTCATATAATTCCTTCTTTTTCTTTTCTGGATCCAAAGCGATCAACCTATAGGTAAAAGAAGGTTCCTTTAAAAAGTTGCTTTTTTGGAATTTCTTCCATTCCGAAGTGCTATTTACCGGGGTGGTGCGCAAAAGAAAGGATATGCCTTCACTTATCATGGCCAATTCCCGATCGGCCCTTATGGTAACCTTGTCCAGGCGAGTCTTTCCCAACATTAAATAATGTCCAAAAGGATTGGATGTTTGAACCCGTATAAACTCGAATGCAGCCCTCTTGATGGTTTCCGAAAATCGCGCATAGAATTTTCTATAGAATAAGGAATATACTTCTTTCTCCTCTCCATTTTGATAAATGGTAGGTACCGCAATACCAATAACCAAACTACCGGATTCTTTGGATTCGTCTATTTGCAATAATGGATTTAAATGTTCGGGATGCCGACTGAAGCTGTTGATTACATTTACGGATGTTTTGGAATAAATATCCTTAATCCCCAAGAATCCTTCTTCCAAAACGCCCACAGTTGCCGGGGCCTTATTTTCGGGGCAGTAAATTTGGAATTCCGCTCCATGTTCTTTCTTAACCGGCCACATTTCCATTATTAAAAAAGCGTTCAATTTTTGGGAAACAGTAATCGAAATAGATTCAAGTAGTGCAGAAATATCTACGGATTCATCAACAATGAGATAGGATGCCTGTGTTTTTAACAGTCCCGAAAAATGGGAATCTTCTTTTTTAAACCGAAATATGCAAAGATAAGGCAGTAGTTTTTCTATGTACATAATTCCATCCTTTGGCAATTCTTGGATTACGGACCGTCCTTCGGACAGTTTTTTACATACACTTTTAACTATACTTTTATCAATCATGAATTGTATTGTATAAATTCCTCTACCTGCATAGGTATAAGCTCTTTCAAATGATATTCTACTGAACATACCACTTCTGGGTAAACTATACCTGTTTCCTCATCACAGTATATTTTGGCAATTTCCGTGGCAAGTACCAACGTATTATTGAATTTTTCTGTGATGTGTTTTAAAAAATAACCATTCCCCTGAAAAGTATCGTTTATTTTAGATGTAGATTCAAGACCATTGGGCAAATTTATTTTAGCCAATTTTTTGCTCCAGGATTCTGCGATGCTTCCAAAACGTTCATTATTTATATTGGAAGTACCCAAATTCCATGTGGGCACCCTCCTGTCCCATCGTTTCCAATTGAAGCTGTGCATGTCAAAAATGATGGCTTTATTATATTTTTTTTCTAATTGTTGCACTAGACAATCTGTTACTTTATAAAAAGCATGATGCTTTGCCAAACCTAGTTTCCTGTCCTGTGGGGACATCGGTTCCGCCCATAATATTTTGCCCCAGGCATCATCGTAGATTGCATTTTTTGGGTCTCTATTCAAATCATATTCAAAACGACTATCCCTTCCTGCAATTACTATTGGATGGGATTGTATCATTTCCTTGGTACATGGATCTTCCTCGTACCAACGATCATATTCCAAATGCAAATAATTGGTCCATAACGATTTACGGAACTGATGCCCATTGTGTACAGCTGCGCAGATATATGGAACGTATTCGCGTATTTCAATAGTAAATGAATAATCTTCCACAACTGCTTCAAAGGGAATTTCTTTTGAAATATTACTAATGATTTTATCTATACTTAGTTTTTTCATTATAGGCAACTAAATTTTAATAATCGTATTTGAACTGGTTCTCGACGATTTTCCGAATAGGAATTGGGACAATTACCACATTCTATTAAGAAGAAGAATTTCAAATTTCCAAAAAATGAATTCATGCACTTGATTCAATCAAACCATATATTAATTCAATTGACTTCCAGAAAACCACTTGCAAATGTTACATTCCATTACACCCACGGTCAACTAGCGGGCAAGATTGGGACGCAGTTTGAAGCACCCAACTTCCCTTTTCAGTTTGAAAAAAAAAGATAAAAAGCAGGTATCCTCCAATTTTTCAAACATTCCTACAAAAACTTAAAGCACTCGGGATTATATCAATTTCGATTTTTTTCCTAGAATAATCATCGATTAGATTATCATCTATATGCATATTCCCGCCTTCCCATTTCAGGGTGGCTTGTTGAACCATTATAGTTTTCACCAACTTTCCCAAACTTAAATTTTCCGATTTGCCATTTATAACCTCCTGAATATAATGTTCAAATTCCTTTCGATTTTTTTCTGGAATCATTACTAATTCGAAAAAACCATCCCCGGGATCCGAATGGGGAGCTATCTGGATGTTTGGTCCCAGATATTTAATGTTCATTAGCTCCACAAGCAGAAACTTCCCTTTGATCTTAATTCCATCGGTTTTTATAGTTGCTTTTCGAGGTTTATATTTTTTGACAATTTTCAACAAGACCTCAAGTGCCCTTTTTAACTCATCAGATGGAGCATCGTTGTTCTTCTTGTTTCTTTTCATTTCGGCAATTAAAGAAGGAAAAACTCCAAAGCCAGCACTTTCAACAAAAAATGTCTGCTCAGTTAATCTTATTACCTTACCGCAATCGAAGCTTTTGATACACCTTTTTTCATCGAAAGTATGTCCATCCAGCCCCGTAGGAATTTGAAGCGTGGTGGCAATATTATTAGCAGTTCCGATGGGAAATAAATGAATCGGAACAGCCTTATTATTACTTTTCCCTAACATCACCGTGGCCAGTTTGTTTACAGTTCCATCCCCACCAGCTATAAATATGACATCCGTCTCGATCAAATCCAAATGATCCCACTCAGAATCATTTTCCGTAGAAATATAAGTAACGGTGTAGCCAGCTTTCTTAACTATTTTTGATAATTTATCCTTATCATGTTCACCATTTCCGGCGGAAGGATTGTGTACAATTAGAGCCTTCATATCAAAAAGTTACATCCATCCCGTCCATTCGGGCTGTATTACTGAACAATTTATTACATATCCCGGATATTATCTTCACCAATTTTTTTTAGGGTTAAAATTACTTTTGATAACATCCTTTTTTCCTCCAACACACTTACCTCGTAAGTCAAAAATCCTATAATTTTATAAAGGAATATGCTTCCAAAAAATTAACTGACGGCGTTAAATACAGAAATATGAAAATATTGGTAACTAACGATGATGGGATTTACAGCCCCGGCCTATCTTGCCTCGCACAAGTTGCTGCTAAGTATGGGGAGGTAATAGTGATGGCTCCAGACATTGAACAATCCTCTATGGGGCAAGCCATTACTTCGGGAAGGCCTATAACTTATAAAAAGTCCCCAATTCATTTTGAGGGCATAACGGCCTATAGGGTAACAGGAACACCAGCAGATTGCGTAGCAATGGGAACCCATTTGTTTCAAAATATTGATTTAGTACTCTCGGGTATCAATATCGGGTCCAATTTAGGAAATTCTGCATGGCATTCTGGAACGCTTTCAGCTGCACGACAGGCAGTTCTTTTTGGTACGCGGGGGATTGCACTTAGTGTTTCAATTGGAGACGACGAACCTGATTTTAAGGCCTTGGAACCGTTTGTACAGGAAGCCTTAAAACAGGTTGTAAATGAACCTGATCTTAAATTGTTGAATATTAATTTCCCACAACATCCGGTTGGGGATATTGTCTGGACATCTCAGTCTATACGCCAGTATGACGGAAAGATCATTGCCCACGAAGACCCCATGGGCAGGGAACATTATTGGTATACGGTGGTTCCTATTGAACCAGAAGATGAAGGTTCGGATCGCTGGGCGGTAAAACAAGGAAAGACAAGTATTACCCCTATGATTCTTGACCTTACCGATAATACGTGTTTGAGAGAAAGAGCAAAAAACGAGATATAAATGCTGAACGAACCATACACCTATCCGAGAATCCAATCGCTAAGTCTAAAGTAAACTTCCGAAGCTGGATTAAGGACCTACCCTATTCTCGATTTGCAGCTTGAAATCCACTTGGCCCAATCCCCAAGGTGCCGGGTGCCTCTTTGGATATGCTTTGCATATATTATATTTTTATCAAGGATAACCCAGTTTTTTCGTCGTACTGACGAAACAAATATGCCGGGGATTCGGTAAGAATGATTTCCAACGTGGGATGGACTGTTCCGGCCATTAAATGGCCTCCATGGGCCGTGGCATCCTTTTTCCCCAATACAACATGGGCGTGTATTTTTACCTTATCCTTAAAAAGGGAAATATCTCCGGCAATGTTGAGGACCTCAATTTGTTCTTCAATTTCGATTTTTATGTAGTCCTTTATTGAAAAATCGAAATATCCAATAGTTGCTTTCTCAAATGCCCCGATTGCACTAAAATGTGAGGCCTGTAAGTTTTGTTCCTTGGCAAAGGACCGTATGCTTTCCATTACCTCATCGCCGCTTTCCAATATAATGGCATAAGTTTTCTGATTTTCGTCATTTAACAATTTATAGTTCATCCGATTTTTTTTAAAAATTATATAAAGAATTTTCGCCCCTAAATGTGACCACTTTATTAGCTGGAGCTTTCCCAAAACCATATATTAAATAATCTCCAATCTTCCTCCGCCAGTTGTAAAGATGACCAAGGTAGCCAGTAAAAGCAACAAGTCGTAATGCCATCCAAAACCATCCTTTCCATAAAAACCGATGTTCCATTCTGCAATCTTTTTATAGATTGCTCCGGACATGGCCAACATGATAAGCACAGCTCCTATTTGCGAAAAGATTCCTAAAGCGACAGAGATTGCCCCTAATACTTCTGCAAAACCAAGTATAGACGTAGCCATAGATGACATTCCAGTTACTTTAAAATTAATTCACCCCATGTAATAAAGGGTACTGTAACGGTAAAAACTTTAGCTCAATGAAATTAGTGCAAGGACCCAATTAAATGCAATGCAACCATCATATAAAGTGCAACCACTATAACTGCATAAGAGATTGCATTTAATAAATACCATGATATTTTTTGGGTTAAACTCCTGTGCTTTTGGAATAGGTTTATACTGTATTTATTTTCAAATTTATATATGTAAAATTATCTAAATATGAAATCAAGATTTGGAGAAAAATAATCAGGGAAGGGCTAATCCAATTTGGGAAAAGATTTTATAACGGGTACCGTATGTTGCTTGATCAGAAAAATAATTAATCACACACAATAAAAATAGGACGGTTCTCAGATTCAAATGGAACTTGCCCTAAAGAATACGTTTAAGGTATGGAATGTAATTTCGATTTGAAAACTTCAAACATCTGGTTTGATATTTTTAATCACATAATAAATAGTAATTTAAATTTTATAAAAATGGGAACATATAATAAAGAAATAGGCAGAAAATTAAATGATATTCTAGAGCTGGTTTACGATGAAGAACAAGAGTTCGGAAAGGCAGCCGAGGAATGCACGGCTCGTGGATTGGCGAACTGGTTTAACCAAAGGGCTCTTGATAGGCGACGTTTTGCCGAGCAGTTACAATATGAAATTCGATCCTATGGAGGGGAATATAAAGTAAAAGGAACCATTGCAGGGGATGTGCAAAGGGTATGGATGAATATAAAAGCTTACTTTTCAAAGGATAATGACAAAGCTATGTTGGAGGAGATCATTAAACGAGAAAAGTCCACGTTAAAAGAATATAGGGATATCCTTCAGGAATCTGATTTACCACCATCCATTGTGGCCATGTTGACCTCACATATGGCACAAATGGAATATGGGCTTATTTTACTCAATAACTTAGAGAATTTAGAATTCGATAGAACATAAAACTAAAAACTGATATCGAGATTTAGCGAAATCGTCCTTACATTCATTAATAAAGTACAAAAACAACCCTGTTAACTTAAAAAGTTTCAAAATTCTATTAATGAATTCAACTTACTTAGTTAACAGGGCTTTTAGATTTTTGCCATCCGTTTTATTTAAAGGCCTTATAAGTGAATTTTTGACCTCCTACGGAAGCGTCTGCCATAAGACCTTCTTTAGGTTTGGTAAATACCACTACCCCATCATTATAATTTGCATTCGCCGATGCACCGGATTTTACGGCAATTGCAGAAATTTCAGCTGACATTTCATAATTGCCTTGTTTAAAGTCATTTAAGGCTTCCTTTGTCTCAAAAAAAATAACTTCGGTCAAGCTTTGTCCCCCGGCCTGAGCCCCGATGTCGATTTTTGCAAGCGTCGCCATCCCTACCGCCGAACCGCGTTCGTATACAACACCGTTGCCACCCGCTCCTCCAATAATTAATGCTCCCTCCCCAACTGATGGAAATATTACATAACCGGAGGAATTATTAAAGAATTTTTTGAGACCTGGATCGGTCTTTTCAAGATTTTGTTTTGCCTTTTTGGCAGCGTCCATTACTTCCTTATCCTTTGCGTCCTGTGAAAAGGCCGATGCACTTATAAACAATAGTCCTAAAAAGAGAAATGATTTTAAAGTTTTCATAGTGTTTTGTTTTTTTAATTAGTAAAAAGTATTCGGAACATCCTTAAATCCCCCAAACACCCATTTATTGTCTTATTCAACAACAAAGTTATTGGAAGACATTGCCCATTCTTGTCGTTTTAAGATTTTTTATTGATCCATTTCGAGCACACTATATTTACGAATCTTTTTTTTTAGACCAATTTTTGAATCGATATAATCAATGATGATTTATTCATTGCCTTAATTTTAAATTATTATAACACAAATCAAAAAAAATGGCAGAAATAAAAATTGAAAGGAAAAAACCCATGTGGCCTTGGATTATTTTGGCATTGGTAATATTGGCTGGAATCATATTTTATGTAATGGACTCTAACAGGCTAAGTCCCGAAACCGATATGTCACCAATAGATAAAGACACCATTTATGAAAAAGGTGCTGGTGAAGATCATTACGACAAAATGGATACAGATACAACGTATTCAACCCCTACATCCGATAAAGAAAGTATACAGTAGTTTTCGGGGTTTACACATAAAAAATTGGTTATTAAACAGTAATGTTATGGACAGGAAAAAACAAATTTATTATCTCAGTGAACTTTCAGATTATAAAATCAAAAGTGGATATCCCGATGTCCGTGGCTGGGACGTAAAGGATTTCGATAACCGGGTCATAGGAAAAGTGGACAACCTTTTGGTCAATAAGGAAAGCGAAAGAGTGGTCTATCTGGATGTTGAGGTAGATGACACCATCATTTCGGCCAATCATGATCCATATGGAAGGCCAGCTAATATTGAAGTTCGTGAATTCATCAATAGCGAGGGCGAAAACCATATTATTATTCCAATTGGCCTAGCTGATATAAATGAGGAGCCGGATTATATTTATACTTCAAGCATTGACCATCGCACTTTTGCAGAGACAAAGAGAATTCGCAAGGGGGTCCCTATAGACAGGGATTATGAAGTTGTTGTCATTGATTCCTATAGAAGACGAAAAAATATAGCGGATTTATCGAAAAAGGATCGCCAGGGAAATGAAAGAAGAATGGATAGGGATCAAGAACGGTTGGAAAAAATAAAACGAAGAGAGCATATGGGGGAATATCGTGACGAATATAAAAAAGATGGGGACGAAATAGTTGAGGTGGACTGGTATGACGCTGAAAATGAGGGTTTAAAAAGCAGAGAGGAAATCAGGGAAGAGTATGATTTTTATGACAGGAATGAATTTGATGACTCTCGTTTTAGACGCAGGACGAAATAAGTTATTTAAATGCCTGCCAATCAGATACGTTATAACGGGGTAGTTTTATTACCATTTTCAATTGTTTCTAGCTGTAAAATATCTGGATTTTGAGCATTTGGATATTTATAAAAGCAATTGATATAAAATGCGAATAACGGAATATAACAATAAAAGGGATGCCTACACCATGGCAAAAGGAATTGCCGAACATTTGGTAGGTCAATATCCCCATATTTTTACATTGGAACTGAGAAAGAACAAAAGGGAAAACAAAATATTCTTGGATTATTTGGGCAATGCCTATGGATAAACTTCCGTATGTCCATACTCTTTACGACCTAATTCCACCGCCTGAATCGCAACACCGCTGGAATGGAAAGAATTAAGTAAATTAATATCGGGTGACCATTACCGATATAAGAATATATTTAGGCGCTTGGGAGCAGAAGTTCGCTGATTTTTTTCAAAAGTTTGCCTCAATTCCATATTATCGAACGATTATATATCACTTGCGAAGACCTCTCCACGTATTATTTTGATTCCAATCAATAATAAAATGGATAACATCCAAAAATAATACTTTGCATGTTTAATTTTAATTTAAATACGGCTTATCATGAAAAAAAATAAACAAAAAAACGAAAAGAAAAAATACGATTCGAACATAACAAAGGAAGATTTGGATATTTTGGGAAAGAAAGGTCTTAGCATGAACCGTGACGATGATCAGTTGCTACAAGAGCGGAAAAGGAAAGTTGATTTTGCGGGGAAAGATTTAGATGTGCCGGGAAGACAAACACTGGATAAATCAAAATCGACAAAACTATCCGACGAAGAGAACTCATTGTATGGATTAGGGGATGAGGACAATGAGAATCTGGAGGAAACCGAACCAAAAAATCGAAAATAGGATAAAAATGAAAGAAAATTAAGACTTTAATAATATTGAAGTTACAGCACCAGACCCGGAACCAGAACATTGAAAGCTTATTAATTAAAATTTACATTAAAGCTCTAAAATTAATCTTTGCCGCTCCAATCAATCCAGGAATCGATATATCCGAAAATCAAATTTATTAAGACCACCAAAAAAGTTACCATGCCCAACTCCAAAAACATTTCGGTAGCCGCGAGACACCCTGCGGCCGCACTGCACCATATAGTAGCCGCCGTCGTAAGTCCCTTTATTTTGTCTGGTTTTTGAAGAATGACCCCAGCACCTAAAAAGCCGATACCTACTACAACCTGACTTAGTACCCTTGTGGCATCAACCCCAAAAACATTTTCATAGCGTAGGGAAATTATCACAAAAACAGCGGCCCCTATAGCTACTAAAGTATTCGTTTTAAGTCCAGCGCTTTTTCCCTTAAATTCCCTTTCCAGACCTATTAAAATCCCAGATAACGTGGCGGAACCAATTTTCATTGCAAAATTCCATAATTCGGTTTCTGTGCTTAATTCAAGATTCATGGTGTTCTATAATTGGCAGTTTAGTAAAAATGCCCACATCTTTGGTGTAGCAACGACTCCCGCTACGATTTAAATACATTATACTGTTGTAATTATATTTTTGTTTTCTTCCCTATTTCTCCTGTATTTTAAAATTCCGACGGTTATAATATAAATCAATACAATTGCGAATGGTTAAGCAATAGATCTATATGCGCGAAAGTCATACCAAAGCAAAAGAACCATTGTGGTTCTTAAAGTTGCATGAAATATCCCTATCCAATGATTAATGATCCAATAAAATGGCAACCATATTAAGCCTGTCAAAATTCCGACCGTCATAGGTAATGTAGAATAGTCTACATTAAAAATAGAAATTGCATTAGAATAAACTAAAAGTGCTTGTCTAGACTATCATTTATCAGTCTTTTTAATTGGGAAAATGTATTCGGCTTGCGAAAATAATGATCTGCGCCCTTCTTTTTTAAAATTTTCATTTTTAAACTATCAAAATAACCTGAATAAATAACAACGGGAATCTGATCTAAACAAGGCTCATTTCTAATATCGGAAAGGCATTCTTCCCCGTTCATTAGTGGCATATTAAGATCCAGAAAAATAAGATCTGGGAGTTCTTGGGAAAAATCCAGAAGATGTGCCATAAGATCTACTCCATTGCTGAACTCCGTTATCGCCACATTTTTTTTTAGATCTTCCAATGCAGAAATAAATATTCTGCGGTCTTCGTCATCATCGTCCACAAGAAATATTCGTCCTTGTCTTTTTATAGTTTTTATCGAATCCATCTGGGTTGAACCCTCCTTTGTATCGGATTTGAAGTTTTTCCTTGTATGTTTTGGCCTTATTTCATTTTTTTCTTCCATAATTGATACTTGTCCCATTGGTTATTCGTAAGTATTTTTTGCAATTGCCTATCCTGTTCGTTCCCTATAGTTCCAAGCATTTCCCCATTTGGACTGTTTTTTATCGTTTGCTTAAACTCCCGCATTGATCTTTCAAAAGTAATTACCTGATCTTCCGTCATACTAAGCTCCTTGTACATACTTTTTAAATCCGTATCTGAAATTTCTGATACTTCTTTACTAGACAATTCTGCCTTTCCCACGGTTCTTGTAGACCCATTTGTTTGTGAAGCTACACCCCTGGAACCGGAATTAGAGGAAGCATAAGTGGTATCTTCCGAATTTGTTTTTGATCGTAACAAATTATTTTCTCCTTCCCGACTATTGTTTCTGGTGGCAGATACGGTATTACCGCTCCTATTATCTGACGGCACTTTTTTTGTACCCCTACAAGCTATAAGACAAAGGATCAATATTGATAAAACTATATTCTGTCGCATATTAAATAAATTTATTATTTGTGTTTAATTCATCTATACTACTCCTTTCCGTTATGATTGTCTGGATTGTGGATTGCATAGTGTATAAAAATTAGGGCACTGTAACAGGGCAGCGTAAACGTGCCTCGATATGGCCGCCCATCATAGGCATCCTCCTGGGCTGCAAAACCTTTTACCATCAAATCGGAGCCTAGGCTCTCCCCATATTCCTTTGAACTGCTATTGAATACCAATTTCCATTTACCTGGAAATGAGAGACCGATAATATACTTTTCATAATCCACATAAGACAGGTTTATGATGATCATAACCTGATGATTTGAATGCTCTGGGTGGCTTCTTTGGTATGCCAAAATTTTGCCTTGTTCATTGAAATGAACGAATTCTAACATATTACCCTGAAACCCAGAATAATCTTTATAATCCGATTTTCTAAGCTTTATGAGATTTCCAAATAGTTGCGGAATGCCCTGTAAACCAGACAATCTTTTCCAATCCATACGTTTTCCTTCAACAAAAAGCGATGAAGTGACGAATTCCTGACCTTGGAACAACAGTGGAATTCCCGGAGCCGTCAAGGTAATAACAGCTCCCAAAACAGATCTTTTTATTGCATTTGGATCGTCAGCTTTCCCAGGATAAATTTCCTCTGGAAGTCTTAATCCTCCATTGGCTATCTCATTATAGGATTCACAATAAACCACTCTTGAAAACGAATCGTTACTATAGCTATGCGCCACTGCATCCACAACGCACTGCATAATACGATCTTCATCCCGAGGTTGCTTCAGGACAAAACGGACATTATCCGGAAACATAGAATCCGCTTGTAGATCAAATCCCAGCCCCCCGTTGACAATGGATTCAGTTATGAAGTTCTTACAAATCCTATTTTGGGCGATCAAAATCTTGGTGGGATATTTGTTTTTTATTTCCCCATTTATTTCTTTCAACAATGAGAGGCCATCCTCAGGTATACCACCACGGTCATCGCCTTCTATTGAATAACTTTTAAAGTCGGTACCTTTTATACTAATACCATCACAATGATATTTTTCCAACCACATAAAGATGTAATCCTTCATAAAGGAACGTACCTCGGAATGCCCATATTCAGGAATCGCTACACCCTCTTCCGTCCGAAATCCCTCTTTGTAATATGATTTACCTCTGTCGTTTGTTCGCCAGTCATAAAATTTCCAAGAATCCATATCAAGGAAACCAAGATTTAGGTAATTAACAGTCATAAAAACCGCAATACTATGTAAATGAGCTTTTTTTACAAGATTGGCGAAAGCTAGGGAAGCATAATCTTCACTTTTAATGGCAAGTGAGCGGTTCTGGAAATCTATACCCGAATCCAAATCGGATGCGGGCGGACCAATAATCAATTCCATTGCATTGACACCTAAAAGCTTCAAATAGGCCAATTTTTCATCTATATCCAAATAATTATTGTCATCGTCTGATCTTTCCTTAAAGAAAGTACCAATATGCATTTGGTAGATAATCAATTTTTTTAGGTCTACATTTTTAAATTCGTCCCCTTCCCAATTAAAATTCCATTTTTTTTGGGTTGAAGATGCCTTGCCGTAGATAATTTCTTCTTTATGGGTTTCCATACCTATCATTATGTTGGGCTTGCTGTCTAAAATGAATTTATACTATACCTCATTTCGGAGCTTTGGTTGATAAGCCTTCCTTAGTTCTATTTGGTTTGTATCACTTTTCTGTATCCATTACAAAAAAGGTTTGGGATTGAAAAGTTATTTACATTTTCGAATCAACGATGCTCCGATTGAGATTAGTTTTAGCCCGATAAAGTAGACGGGGAAATCCAAAATGTTTCACGACAAGATATTTGGCTATCCAGCAACGGGCCCTTATCACATAAATTGAATATGTTTGCCGACGCTGGGTTTTACAGTATAGAATAGTTCATTTCTTGATTAGCATTGTTGATATTAACTAATAAAAACCAACAATAACCTAAGATAAAAGTATGCTAGGTCCCAAAAAATGTGATAGCGAAAATGAATAATAAGCTCGAATAAAAAATATTTGATTTTATTTATTGTCCGGCAAATTAGAGTTGCTGATTTGAATAAAAATATTTGAAATATCAGGGATACCTTCTTGGACTTTATGTCGGATTGCGTCCATTGTCATCTCAATTTCATCAAGGTCCAGGTTTCCCATAAGTTCTACTTCAATAATGACCAATATACTTCGAGGTCCAAAATGAATGGTTTTAGGAAATCCGCAATCTTTAATATTTTGATTGCTCCCAACTATTCGAATAATTTTCTCAAGTATTTCCTTACTTGCACTTTCTCCCATCAACAAACCCTTAGTTTCCCGAGCTAGAAAAAAAGCCATTCCTAAAAGCAATAGACCAATAAGTAAGGTGGCAAACCCATCAAAAAATGGATTTTGTAATTGTTCAGAAAGGAAAATTCCAACTAACGCAATAATTATACCCACAACTGCCGCCGAGTCTTCAATGATTACAGCAAACTTAGCGGGGTCTTTGCTTTTTATTATATTGGAAATTAGGTTTCCAGATATATGGGATTTCTTGAATATTTTCAGTGCAATAATCAATGAGGCACCTTCAAATAGTAGGGCCGCAAACAAAACACCATAGTTCCAATATGGATTTTCAGGTAGATGTGGACTTTTGATTGAGTGTATGCCTTGAAGAATTGCAAAACCACCTCCTAAAGCAAAAATGAGTATACTTACCACAAAGCTCCAGAAGTAAATTTCATTTCCATAACCAAATGGTCGCTTATTATCGGCCTTTTTAATGGAACGCCTTATTCCCAATATTAACAATAGCCCGTTCCCAGTATCCACCAATGAATGGATTCCTTCGGATAGCATTGCCGAACTACCGGTAAAAATTGAAGCTATAAATTTGCTGATGGCTATCAATACATTAGCCGTGATTGCCGTATAAATTGAAGTTTTGGAACTGCTAGACATATTCTAAATCCAAAATTGAAGTGACTTCAAATCTTAAAACATTCCATTTATAAAAGTGGTTCTATTGATTTTAATTTTATCCGTAATAAAATAACGTGAAGACAGATTTTCGTGAGACTCCCAATGACTTGGATAATAGAATTAACACATACGCTAAAATATATTTATAGTTGATATTTACTCTCATCTAAGTTTCGATTGTGTCTCTAATTGTTTTTTTAGAGCAAACATCCCTCTTCTGTTTGCTGTAAATTTACTTCACCAGTATATTTCAGTAATACGTTATTCTACAATTACCGACATTAAAAAGTCGCGAAAAAAAATAAAAACTATGAAATTAAAAAACAAGAAAGTAGCCATTTTAGCTACTGACGGATTTGAAAAATCAGAACTCTACGAACCGCTGGAAGCTTTAAAAAGGGAAGGAGCCACTGTCCATATTGTTTCGGACAAAGAAGGTAGTATTAAGAGCTGGGACAAAATGGATTGGGGCCAAAGTATTGCAGTGGACAAGACAATTAGTTTGGCTCGGGAAAGTGAATATGACGCGCTCGTACTACCTGGCGGGGTAATGAATCCAGATAAATTGCGTAAAAAAGTACCGGCTTTACAATTCATAAGCTCATTCTTTAAAAGTGGAAAACCTGTTGCAGCAATTTGTCATGCGCCCTGGTTATTAATAAGCGCTGGAGTAATAAAAAATCGAACGGTTACTTCCTATAAAAGTATTAAAGATGATATAGTAAACGCCGGCGGATTTTGGTTGGATAAAGAAGTAGTGGTGGACAATGGTCTGATTACAAGTCGCAATCCAAATGATCTTCCGGCATTTTGCGCCAAGGTCATAGAGGAGATTGAGGAAGGCAAACATGCCCCGCAACAAGCATAACATTAAAAAAGGTCGTTATAGACTAAATCATCTTAATGAATAAAAATTAAAATGTAAGAAAATGAAAGAGAAAAGTTATTCGAGTAATGAAAATGGATTAACAAAAATGAGATCCATGATTCAGGACCCAAAAGTAGTAATGATGGCTACCAATTTGGTTAAAATACCTTTTTCGGTATGTCCCATGACAATACAACAAATGGATGATGATGGGCATTTATGGTTTTTTGTGGCAAAAGACAGCGACCACTTTAAGGATATTGAACGTGACAATCGAATTCAGTTATTGTATTGTGATGCCAACCAGAATCGATATATATCGATCTTTGGCAACGCTACCCATATTGTGGACGAAAATAAAGTGGAAGAGCTTTGGGAACCGAACCTAAACAAATGGTTTCAGGGAAAGGATGACCCAAATTTAGTTTTGCTTAATGTAAATATGGAAAATGCATATTATTGGGAACCAAAAAATAATAGTTTGGTTTCCTTTTTTCCAAACATCGAATCCACTCAGAGGATAAAGAATATTGAGACTGGGAGGAAAGGGCACATTGATTTACAATCATATTGATTTATCAATTGAAATTTATACGATAATGTAAGATTTGATGGAATCTGTAGGAAACTTTGGACTAAATTCTTCGTAGTTCAGAAAGATCAAGTATGGTTCTCAAAAGTGATACAATTTTATTGTTTGGATCAAAACCATTTTCCATGTTTGTAAACTTTGAAGAGGAATTCTTTTAAATCCTTTCATGGACAAAAGATAGTTTTATGAAAAGGTTCAAAACAGTTCCAATAGGAAATATTGTTTAACTGTCGATTATAATTATTCTTTAAGGGTAAGTTGGTTGGCCTAAAAAATATGCTTAATGGATTTAATCCGAAGAAAGAACGGACTATACCCTTCATTTTTAGAGGGTTTTATTGATGACATATGGTCGGGCAACAATAGCTGGATGGACATGGGTACCCGTATTCCAGCTGTCAATATCCGTGACAACAATGAAAATTTCCAGATTGGGGTGGCTGCACCCGGTATGCAAAAATCCGATTTCCAAGTTAGTTTGGAAAACAAAGTTTTAACCATCTCTGCAGAAGATAAAATCCAAAATGAAGAGAAAGATCACAAAGTAAATTTTACACGGAGAGAGTTTAGTTTTAGCTCATTCCGGAGGGCCTTTTCTATGCCAAACAAGGTGGAAGACGAACAAATAAATGCCAATTACGTTAATGGCGTATTAAAAATCAACCTTCCTAAAAAAGCGGAGCTTCGACCTAAACCTCCCAAGCAAATACAGATTGGATAGTAAGAATGGCGGAATCAGATCTGCCATTTTTTTATTTATAAATCATCAAACTGAAAAAATTTATTTGACCTTTTAACATAAAATTGAAATAACCCAACGCCAAGCAGTCTAAATACTGAGAATGCCACAACTCATTATAATCGAGCGAAACAAGAGGTTTGATTTCCCACAATACCAAACTGGTTTTATGTTTCCCCGATTGATTGAAATTTTGGACTTGTACTAATATGTTCATTGTTTTATTCATTTGTTCCAGCCACGATTCGCCAAAAACTAAATTTTTTTGGAATTTATTCGTATCAGTTTTACTGAGGTAAAATATCTTTTATATGGATTAATTTTAAAAAAGAGGTTGAAATACATTTAATTTTCAAAATTAACAGAAATGGAAGCAAATCCTGACCCTCTAATCAACGAACTAAAAAAATTGATGTCTTACACATTGAATTATCGAAGAATACTCAAAAATTTAGCTCGCGTTAATTATGATAACAGTACGAGGGACAAATTGGAGGAGTTCGCTAAAGTGGCAGACAAAGAATCAGAAACTTTGCGGCTACTGCTCTCGGAATTGGATTATGATATTGATAGAAACGAACTTGACAATAATTATAAAAACGGTTCTTGGTTCTCAAAACCCTTGCCGGATTCCAAAAACATGCAATCGGTTTTGGCATATCTTATTGAGGCCGAGGGCAATAAAGCAGCTGATTATAAATACGTTCTGAGTAATATTGATTTAAAAAACGAATACAGAAACCAACTTGAAAAACATCGTTTAGAAGCCAAGACCAACATAAAATATTTAATGAGTGCCATGAAAATGCTTGAACATAAAACTAAATAGTTACATGGGCAAAGAAGTAATAGTTGTGGTAGCCCATCCGGACGACGAAACCTTATGGGCCGGGGGTCTATTATTGGACAACATATCATGGAACGTCTATATCATTTGTCTCTGCCGTGGTTCGGATTCAAATCGCGCACCCAGATTTCAGAAAGCGATAAAACTTTTAAATGCCAAAGGTATCATGGGGGATCTCGATGATGGCCCGGAGCAAATTCCCCTAAACAAAAAAGAACTTGAGGACGTTATTTTGGATTTGCTTCCAACAAAATCTATCGACTTGCTGATTTCGCATAGTCCTTTTGGGGAATATACACGTCACCGTAGACATGAGGAAATCGGGGAAGCTTTGCTTGCGCTCTGGGCCAAGAACAAAATAAGAACAAAAAATCTATGGCTTTTCGCTTATAAGGACGGCAATCGTGCTTACCCCCCAAAGGCAATTTCCAAAGCAAAAGGACAATACCCCCTTTCAGATGAAACCTTTAAAAAGAAATATAGTTTAATTACGGAAACTTACGGTTTTGCACCAATAAGTTGGGAAGCAAAATCCTGTCCAAAAATAGAAGCGTTCTGGCAATTTTCCAAGCTCTCAGAAGCGGTGCAATGGAAACGATTGCGTATGGAGCGGACAAGGCTTCATAAATATTAAAGGTAAATAGCGGTTTCTAAAATCATGTTTCCTCCAAAAATATGAACTAAGCTTGTGAACTTGACAATAAAATTGATCTATGAAAGTATTGGTTCTTTACGATTATCCGCCATCGCCCGGAGGACTTGCAACCCAAGGGAGCCTATTACACCAGGGCTTATTGGAAATTGGCGTGGATGTCTTTGGAGCACATTTTGAGTCAGAACTAGAAAAAGAATGGTATTATCGATGGTTTCGCCCGGATGTAGTTGTAGGGATAGGCTATTGGGGACATACACCACATTTAATTGAACATCCCCGGCAACATGGAGCTTTGCCTGTACCATGGTTAGTGGCCGATGGCTATATTGCCAATTATCAGAAAGTATTAAACGATCTTCCCCTAATTTTGGTAACCTCAAATTGGGTAAAACAGATGTATATCCGAGATGGTATTAATTCCAATTCCATTGAAGTGTTACCTGTCGGCTGCCACACCGATAAATTTTTGCCGTATAACAAGAATGATCCAAAAGTTATGGCCGTTCGTGATTCATTGGGAATTGCCAATAACGAGCTGATGATCTTAACGATTGGGGGCGATGCCGCATCAAAAGGAGCCAGAGAAGTAATGCGAGCGCTGGCACAGACAGGGGAAAGCTTGCCGGCATGGAAATACGTTTGCAAAGTCTGGCCACAGGCAAGAACCAAAAAACAAAACAAATTAGATCTTGTTCTGGCAAAGGAACTGGGCATCGAAAAGAAAGTAAAATATGCAGTCAATAAAACATCTCGGGAATTCATGCCCTACCTGCTCAATGCCTGTGATATTTATGCCGCCCCATCACGACTTGAAGGCTTTGGTATGCCTCAAGTGGAGGCAGGAGCCTGTGGAAAACCAGTGTTAGGAATAAAGGCGATGGGGCTTTTGGACACGATGATTCACAACGAAACGGCACTGCTGGCTGAGGTTGAAAAAGAAATCATAGTAAACGAAGTGACACTTGGCAGCGAATCAGGATTTGAAAAAAATTATAAAGTGATTTTTGATACGCCGCGCACGGTAGATTATCGGGCAAATGTGAATGACATTGCAGCCCACCTATCCGCCCTAATGGGCGATGAAGACCTTCGGATTAAATTGGGGAAAAATGCCCGCAGGCATGTAGTAAACAATTTTGATTATCGGGTAGTAGCCGAAAAATTCAAAAAAATAGTTCAGGATAAATTGGGAATCGTGTAGTAACTTAAAAATGAATTCGGAAAATAGGAAATTTATAGTTGCTTGCAAGGCAGCAGCTTTGAAAGTATTACTTCATAATGTTAACGGACCGTTTGAGAGCCTTCCTCGGACCGCAGGCTGGGGCTATCCTGAACCCTATACCAGGGACCTTATGATTTCAATTCTCGGTATTGCCGTTACCGAAAACCAAACCTTGATTGAAAGTATGCGTATAGTTTTGGATACCTTGGCCAAAAATCAGACGGAGAAAGGGCATATTCCATCCTTGGTTCATGATTCCAAGGATTTGGGAGCGAGCGATACCACTCCATTATTTCTAATGGCGGTAGCTATTTTTCGAAAAATCACCGGATGCTCGGATTTCTTGGAGCATGCAGTGAAAAAGGCATTTTTGTGGCTGGAATATCAAAATCCTTCGGACCTATATCTGGTGGCACAACAGCCGACGAGCGATTGGCGGGACGAACAATGGGTAATGGGATATGGGTTGTATGTAAACAGTTTGGTCTATATAGATTTGAGTCTTTTCGGAAATTATGACCGGGCGGATCATTTCCGTAAGGAAATGGAGAGGTTCATTATCACTGATTCGAGGCCTTCGTCCCATGCACATGAAGGTTTGGCAGTTAAGCACAAACCATATTATGCTCTTTGGTCGTACAAAATCTATAATAGTGATCGGTTTGATCTCCTTGGCAACAGTTTGGCAATCTTATCAGGTCTGGCTTCTCGCACAAGGGCAATTTCCATTATTTCATGGGTCGAAAAAAGCTGTGCAGAAATGAGAAGTCGAGATGAATTAAAGGGAGGTCTGGCTCCAAATTTTTTTCCATATATCAACCCGGGTGATACCGATTGGCGTGAGAGATATGCAAGTTTCAACCTGCCAGGAGATTATCACAATGGAGGAATATGGCCATTTATATCGGCATTTTATATCGCGGCTTTAGTTGCCGTTGAACACTTTTCATTGGCAGAACAAAAACTTATAGAACTCTCCCATGCCATAAAAAAATCACGTGATATAAAAGTAGATTTTGGTTTTAACGAATGGCTAAAAGCCCAAAATGGCCAACCCCATGGGCAGGACTGGCAAACATGGAGTGCCGCACTTTACCTATATGCAGCAGAATGTGTGGAAAGCAAAAAAACTCCATATTTTGACGACATACGTAATAAAGATTGTGCGGATAAGAATTAAAATGAAATTTACGCTTTAAAATTCAAGGCAATTCTGCATTTTAAACAAGCGAAATTTATTTGTTAAATAGAAATTTATCTTTGGGTAATTGTCGGCCTTGAATTTTAGCTAGGGAATTAATGGTTTTTAATATCACCTCTTGTAATTGTTGAAATCCCGCAGGTTTTTTTATGTACCCATTTGCACCATGTCTAAATGCATTGTCCACATCGGTTTTTGATGCAGAAGTGGAATAAATGGTTACGAAAAAGTTAGATTCAGTTATTTTATCCCTCAAACATTTCAAGCAATCAATCCCCGAAACAATGGGCATATTCAAGTCCAAAAAAACTATGGTTGGAACCGAATGATCAATTTTATCAATATAATTTAAAAGTTGTTGACCATTCTTTAATAGAAGTAAATCTGCCTGAATTTTTAGGTTGCGGAAGGCATCGGAAAAAATATCCCTATCGTCCTCATCATCATCGACCAAAATAATTTTTTTAAAACCTTTTTCCATTTGATGCAATTAAGTAACATTCACAAGATTAAATAAACTTGATTTTTTTATTACCTACCACAAGGCTTCGCTTTTGTCGTCTATCCCATGAATAGGCTACTCATAAAACGGCCACTAATACAGCACAAAAAAGAAAAATCTATATAATAACAAAATTCATCGCAATTTGGAATCTAATATAGGTACAAAAATGTAATGTTGGAGTTTTTTCAATTAAAAATTAACAGTTTTTACGCTAAACTTCTGGCAGGTATATTGTAAAAGTCGACCCCCTACCTGTATTATTTTCAGCATTAATAATTCCTTTATGATTCTCAATGATTTTTTTTACTATAGATAATCCAATGCCGGTCCCTTCATACTCCTGTTTGCCATGTAAACGTTGAAACACCTCAAAAATCTTAGTTTCCATTCCTTTTGCAATTCCTATTCCATCATCCACTACCCTAATTTTATAATATGACCCATTGGTTAAGCCAATATCCAAATAATTGTTTCCATTAACCAACTCCGAAAATATCGAGACTTTGGGCGGAATATCCGAATTGGAAAATTTTAATGCGTTTCCTATCAAATTGGTAAAAACTTGTGCTATCTGAAATGGTACGACCTGGACTGTAGGCAATGGCGATATTTTTATCTCGGCTTTTTTATTTTCAATCATCACAGATAAGTTTTCCATAACCTGTTCCATAATAAGATTTAGATCCGTGGGTTCTAATTTGGACCCATCCTCATAAGTTTTGGAAAATGAAAGGAGATCATCTATCAATGTTCTCATCCGAGATGCGGATTGGTTAATCTTATCAAAATATTTTTTTCCCGATTCACTTAATCGAACTTGCTCTTGTTCCATTATTCGGGAAGTGAACATCTGAATCTTTCTTAATGGTTCCTGTAAGTCATGACTTGAAACATAGGCAAACGATTCCAATTCGGCATTTGCGCTCTCCAGTTTTTTAATGGATTGCTCCAAACTTTCGTTGGCACTTTGCAATAATCCCGTACGCTCATTTACTTGTATCTCAAGCTCTTTGGAAAAATTCAATAACTTTTCCCTGGACAAAAATTGTTCCGTTACATCCGTTACAGTAATCATTACTCCAGAAACTTTACCATCCAAATCCTTAAGGGGCAAATAGTTGTAATTAACAAAGAATTCAAATGATTTGCCATCCTTTACCACGACAGCTTTGGATTCATCATTACGAATAGGCTTACCTGTAATAATCACATCTGTAAGTTCTTTAGGATATCGCTGATCTTTAAGTTCCGGAAAAACATCGATCAATTTTTTTCCGGTAACTTCGGTAAATGTTCTTCTCCAAAAATGACTCAGCATTTTTTCATTTGCCATTTCAATCCTTAAATCCGTCCCTCTTAAAATCGCCATGGCAATAGGCGACTGTAAAACAAGATTTCGAAATTGGTTTTCATTCTCATTCAGAATGTTCCTGGCTTTTATATATTCCGTGACCTCGTTGGCGACCAGCATAACTTCTTGAGTAGCTTCATTTTCCACATTAATGGGATGTAGAATAAAGTCAAAATAATAGTTCTGAATTTTATCATTTCGATTTAAAGGAACTTTAAATTCGGTCCTACGTACCGCCTTTTGCCTTTGGAGTACTTCTTGTAACAAGGGGGCGATTTCCAGTTCCATGCCTGGTAAAACATCAAAAAGTTTTTGGTTTAAAAACTTGTCAGGACGCTGGTCCAGTACCTTTAGAACAGAATTATTGGCCATTTCCACCCTGAAATCCTTTCCTTTGAAAATGGCTATCCCCACTGGGGCATTTTGGACAATATTCCTAAATCGTCTTTCTTCGATTCTAATTTTATCGTTGGCTGCCTGTAATTCTTTCTCGGCTTCAACTTTTTCGGAAACATCCAATAATACCCCATTAAACCGGGTTGCTTTTTGGTTGTCATCGAACCATGCACGTCCGAGGGCACGAACAATCCTTTCTACCTTGGTCTTCTTATTTTTAATAGTATACGTAATATCATATTTTCCATCATTTACCCCTTTCAATGCTGCATTTATTGCATCGGTTACCCTGCTCCGATCGGAAGGTATTATAGCCCCTATGGCAATCTGTAGGTCTAATTCATCTTTATGAGGAATGCCGAACCAATTTTTAAGCCGAAGATTACCTGAAAATTTATTTGTAGTGGGATCATAATCCCACGTACTTAGTTCGGAAGCATTAATGGCGAAAGCCAGTTTTTCCTCACTTTCCTCCAATTTTCTCATATTCAATACCGTCGCGGTAGTCTCGACGCATGTCACTAATATTCCTCCCGTTTCTTCATCATCTCCAAGTAGGGGACTGTAGCTAAGTGTCCAATATACATCATCCATCCTTCCGTTCCGGTAGATAGGCATCAATAGGTTTTCCAAATAAATTGGTTCGCCAAAAGCCCAAACTTTGTCTATAAGCGGTTTGATGTTTTCCCATATTTCTGGCCAGGCATCCTTACCTTTTTTGCCTAAAATGGCAGGGTGTTTTCCTTCTATCCCCAAACTTGGTCGATATGCGTCATTATAAAAACATATAAAATCAGGCCCCCACCAAATGAACTTCGGAAATGCGCTCCTTAGCATTATACCAATTGCAAATTTTAAGGAGACCGGCCAATCTTCAGGACTACCCAAAGCCGTTGCAGACCAATCTTTTTCCCAAATCAATTTCCCCATCTCACTACCTGCCTGAAGAAACTTTGGTACATTTTGTGTTTTTTTAGTATTCATTTGCAAGTGATTTTTCTAGTTCTCCAAACCTTTTCCCAGATTATCCAATATTGAGATTAATAATTTGTTGCGGGGTGGTTTTTGGGGATTTTAGTATTCTGCGGGGTATTGCATGCAAAAGGTACTGAAAGATAGATAGTAGGGACACAGAGGACAAGGCGTCGTATCCAAATATTTTTAAACCACATTCCTTGCCATTTTTCATCGTTTTTGACACAAGCCATTTGGGAACTGGTCTTTCGAATTATCCAATTCTATTTGAGTTATAAAAAATTATTCCAAAAGATACGAATAGAATAATTATTCCTGAAATGCGTTAACTGTAAAACTTAAAATGTTGTTCCATTTACAAATTGGTTTCTCCGTCTCCTTCTCTTGCAATCCCTACAAAGTTAACCACTACTAAATAACAGCTATGGATTAGCTTTCGAAAATTATTGACCTCACATAAAAAATTACTGATTTTTCCTTGGTTGTTCAATCTTAAAATTCTTAATTATTTAACCCTGCCAAGATAATGACTAAACTACCACATCCAAGAAATCGTTTAAGGAACTGGTCACGGCAATTATGTTAAAAATCAAAATTCGGTGATGAAAGTGAAACTGTTAGGTCTCAACTATGTACTTTATATTATAATATTATAAGAGGCCATTTCAGGATTACAGAAGACATCTCCAAAACCTCGGGAAACTGAATGCAGAACCTCAACTCTTTACTCAATACGTTTGGAGTATAAATTAGTTTTCGATTTGGAACCATTCTTACTTTGTTATGACCCAAGCAGTACTGTCAAAAATTATTCCGAGTAATTGATAATCGTCTGGCCACCCATCGGATTTTTCCTTATAGAATCTATAGTCCTATAAAGGGCATCCTTTAAAGTTATAAAAGACCAGGGCTTCCTTAAAAATCTATTTGCACCAGCGTTAAATAGCTCCTCAACCTGGGCCAAATTAAATATTGTAGAATAAATTATTATGCAAATGGTGTCGAATTTCTTTGTAGAACGTAACTTCAGCAAGCACTCGTTTCCGTCCATTCCAGGCATATTCAAATCTAAAAAAATAATGTCGGGCAAATTTCGTATAATGCTTAAATGCTTTAATAGTTCTTCACCGCTTGAAAACATCTCAAGGTCAATTTGAGAATCAATATCCATTAAAGCTTCAGCAAATATTTCCCGGTCATCTTCATCATCATCCGTCAAAAATATTCGGGACACTGAACTTTTAAAAACCATTTTCTGCATTAGTCAATTTCTTTACTATGAAAATCCAAACTATCAGGAATTCATTTAGCTATATTCAAAATCCACTTTATTAAATATTAATCAATATTAAAATATCAAAAGGATTATCGTTGACTCTAAGGGTAGAATTTTTACTACAAAAGCCAGCTGAAAATATTAAACGAGTTGGTTAGTTCGCAGTATCTCACATCCGAGACTATTGCGTGAAAACGAGGAATAAAAACATTGAGCAACAAGACTTTCATTGCGGGCGCAGTAGTTCGGATAAGAAGGTCGGAGTTGAGGGTTTTCTGGCTGGAGATTGGGATTTTATAACTATAATGATATTGCAACAAAATCTTGGTAATACAAGATCTAACATGAACTTTCAAAGACTTCCTATCGTTTAATATTAGTGTATAAATCCTAAAATAAAAGAGCCCCTAATCTCTTGTAGGATAGGTGTTTGTCATCGGTCGGGACGGAACTTGAACCCGTTAACCACGGGAATGACATATAGATTACATATTGCAAAATTAACCGGAAGAATAATTTCTGAATAGATTTAAGCGGAAGGACATTTTTGACACAAATATATCCAATGTGATAAACTAAAAATCGTAGAGCACTTTGGAATTGACAATAATTCCGGATAAAATTTTGGAATAGAATAAATCAAAACCATATAGAGCCATATAAGCCCATATAAAGCCAAAATTTGAGTGCAAATTGAGTGCAAATAAAAAAGCTTTAAAGATTATAAATCCTTAAAGCCTTTATTTTACTAGTGATGGCAGAAGGATTCGAACCTTCGACCGCCTGCTTAGAAGGCAGGTGCTCTATCCAGCTGAGCTATGCCACCATTATATTTTGACGGTATCAAATATTTTGCTCCAAAAGCAAATGTCTTTCCCTATTAATCGAAAATCCCGCTGGGTAGACCAGCTATAACGTACTATCGTTTCGACAATTCCTTAAGGATAAGAGATAACGCCAAATTTAATTCCGGCTGCAAAATTAATAAAATTAAGAAAGGAAACAACCCAAAATAAATTAAATAAACGGCTATCCTTCAAAAGACATTTGCAAAACTTGTTCTCCATTCAACTTCCATGTCCATAAATGTTCCTAAAAGTTATAGCAAATTGAAAAAAAGAGACCTGAGCCCATTAAAATAAAAAACTTGAAGACCAGAACAACCTTTTGCATATCCAAGTTCCGGGTTTAACTTTTTTTCTCTATTAAATTGGTTCAACATTTCATGCGGCACGGAGACCCGACGTATAAGTTTCCTTGGCTTTATTTTGTATTTCAGCAGGCTAGCCCATGTTCCTCCATTTTATTGTCCGTGGTGAAACCCAAACTTCTTGGCACAGAACAAAAAGAGTAGTAATTTTGCAGCCTACTATTGTAAAACATGCAAAAATATTTTAGGCGTATTGCCAAAGTTGCCTTGGTCACGGTTTACCTAGTAATTATTGCAGGTACGGTGGTGCGAATGACCGGTAGCGGCATGGGATGTCCAGATTGGCCCAAGTGCTTTGGTCATTATATTCCCCCCACCGATATTTCTGAACTTCAATGGCAAGAGAACAAAACATTCAAGAAAGGTGAAGTCATTATAAGAAACGAATCCCTTTGGGTGGCTACCAAGACCTTTGTGACCTCTAGTGACTACGACCCCGAAAACTGGACTCCTTATACCAAGCACGATTACGCGGTCTTTAATGCCGCCCATACCTGGACAGAATTTATCAACCGATTGTTCGGGGCCTTGGCGGGCCTTGCCACGCTGGTTATGGCTATCGTTTCGTTGTCCTATTGGAAAAAAATGAAATTGATCCCTATACTTTCATGGCTTGTGGTTTTTGGTATGGGCTTCCAAGCCTGGCTGGGAGCTGTTGTGGTTTATTCGGTTTTGGAACCAGTTAAAATTACCATCCATATGGTCATGGCACTGGTAATTGTGGGTATGATCCTATATCTCATCTATAGAACCAAACCGTTGGTAAAAAGCCGACTCTACAACAAAACAACTACGCAACTTTTTTGGTTGGCACTTGCCATTACCTTGATCCAAGTTGTACTGGGAACGGAAGTAAGGCAATTCGTGGACGAACAAATTAAATTGGTCGGGGAAAATGCACCAAACCTATGGCTGCAAAAACCCTTCTTGCAGTTTTATATCCACCGATCCTTTTCGGTTTTGGTGGTGTTGCTCAACCTTTACATAGCTTATCGAATTTATAAAAGAGGATTGGAATTTGACAAAATAAATTGGATATTATTTCTTATCTTTTTAGAGGTTCTCAGCGGAATGGCGATGTACTATCTAAACTTTCCTTTTGGAACCCAGCCGGTACATTTGGTGATAGCGTCCCTTTTATTCGGGGTTCAGTTTTATTTGGCCTTGGAAGGGTCTAATTCAATACCCAAATCGGAAGTCTGGGAAAAAGGGCCGAAACTTGGCTAAAAAAGGTCGATCGTTAGCCATAAATGATAAATCGCGATCAAATTCAAACCTAATCAAACAACATAAAGGTGAAACTAAGAACATGTCTTACAAACGAAGACCTACTTAACAGAAATACCCAAAATCTTTAACCAAATTTAACCCAGTGCCAAATCAAGATGAAACCAACGTATGACCCCATATGCCTTATACGTCGTTTCAGCTTTGACATGACACTAAAACATTCCGATTATTCACTCCGTATTAACAAAATACATTTTTTGGTAGGTGAAATAATCGTATTTTTAACCCCTAACTTATGACGATAATGGGCAAGATCATTGCTATTGCAAATCAGAAAGGTGGGGTGGGAAAGACCACCACTACCGTGAATCTAGCTGCCTCGCTCGGTGTACTGGAGAAAAAAGTGTTGTTGATCGATGCGGATCCCCAAGCCAATGCAACTTCGGGGCTGGGCATAGATGTCGACACCATTGAATTGGGCACCTACCAATTGATGGAGCACACCAAAACCGCCAAAGAAACCATCATCAAAACGTCTTCCCCCAATGTGGACTTAATTCCGTCCCACATTGACCTTGTGGCCATTGAAATAGAATTGGTAGACAAGGACGACAGGGAATATATGATGAAAAGGGCCATTGGCGACCTTAGGGATTCATACGACTTTATCCTTATAGATTGCGCACCTTCCTTGGGATTACTGACTTTAAATGCGCTTACCGCAGCAGATTCGGTCATGATCCCGATTCAATGCGAGTATTTTGCTTTGGAAGGATTGGGAAAACTGCTGAACACTATTAAAAGCGTACAAAAAATACATAATCCGGATCTGGATATTGAAGGTTTGTTGTTGACCATGTTCGATTCCAGGTTGCGACTTTCCAACCAGGTAGTGGAAGAAGTGAACAAACATTTTGGCGATATGGTGTTCGACACTATCATCCAGCGTAATGTAAGATTGAGTGAAGCCCCAAGTTACGGGGAAAGTATCATTAAGTACGATGCCAGTAGCAAGGGTGCAGAAAATTATCTGAATTTGGCGAACGAGGTATTGAAGAAAAACAAGCAAAAGGTATAATGGCGAAGGCAACTAAAAAGCAAGCATTGGGAAGGGGGCTTTCTGCCCTTTTGAAAGACCCTAACAATGATATACAATCCGCAACCGACAAGAATGCCGACAAAGTGGTTGGCCATATTGTGGAGCTAGAATTGGATGCTATTGAAGTAAACCCCTTTCAGCCTCGATCTAATTTTAACGACGAGGCCTTATTGGAATTGGCTAGCTCCATACGGGAATTAGGTGTTATTCAGCCCATTACCGTTCGGAAAATGGACTTTAACCGTTACCAACTGGTATCCGGGGAAAGAAGATTTAGGGCCTCCAAATTAGTGGGATTGGAAACCATTCCCGCTTACATAAGGATTGCCAATGACCAAGAGTCCTTGGAGATGGCCCTGGTAGAGAATATCCAGCGACAAGATCTTGATCCTATAGAAATCGCGCTTTCCTACCAAAGATTGATCGACGAGATTCAGCTGACCCAGGAAAAACTGAGCGATAGGGTTGGCAAAAAAA
>SWCD01021300.1_pt1 | contig 71678 bp, 58 predicted proteins | sample 4693011 | NCBI WGS metagenome assembly SWCD01 (sample SAMN10267278, study PRJNA491770) | bioreactor metagenome | isolation source: DHS bioreactor inoculated with marine | place: Japan: Omine Ridge, Nankai Trough
CCCCCCGGCATCTTAAAACCTCCGTGACAGTTCTCAGTAAAATCTTTAAATCAAACAAGAGAGACCAGTTTTGAATATACCGAATATCTAGCCTTACAGCGTCATCCCATCCGGTCTTGCTCCGCCCTTCCACTTGCCAGAGCCCTGTGATCCCGGGCTTCATCTCTAATATTCGCCTGAGATGCCACGGTTGATATTTTTCCGCCTCATAAGGAAGAGGCGGCCTGGGACCAACCAGACTCATGTCCCCCTGTAATACATTGAAAAGCTGAGGCAGCTCATCAATACTGGTTTTTCGAATGAATCTCCCAACCCTGGTTGTCCTGGGATCAGATTTAATTTTGAATAACGGCTTTTCCTCATTCCCCTGATTAATTTTTACGTGATGGCCATCGATAAAGTCTTGAATATATTCACGATGTATCTGATCATCCATACCCTCATGCATGGATCGGAATTTATAGAATGTAAAAGGGATACCTTGTTTGCCCAATCGGATTTGCCTGAAAATAACGGGGCCCGGAGAAGTCGCTTTGATAGCGAATACGGTAATTAACATTACAGGCATTAAAGTAAATATACCGATGATCGAACCTATGATATCGACGCCTCTTTTGACCAGTAATTTCAGCTCTGAAGCCCTCCTTGAATCTTCCAACTCGAAAGGGTAAGCATCTGGCCGAATACAGCCGTTTTTTACGAGACTTTCAAATATTTGATCCGGATAAGTCGAAGTGGTGATAGAAAATTTTGGATAGTTATTTCCATTGATTAATTTTCCACAAATCACTTTGGCTCCGGTTTCATCAGTATCGGGGAGAAGTACACCGATGGTTTCTTGATTGACAAAGCCACAAATATCGGTATCCCGTGTTTTTGACCGAACATCGTGCAAAATCTCAATCATATCCGTTGATTCCTCACTTGCCTCTTTATTGAGAGTCAGCAATATAATTGATAATGCTGACCTGGACCGCTGAGCCCGAAGCTTCTCAAGACGTAACTGCTCAAGAAAACTGAAATCATAAAAAATTTTTCCGAAATCAGGCCGATAGTGATTTGAATTATGGGTGGGGTTGGAAAATGGCGTTGGCTTTAAAAGTAAATCTTCGCTTTTTTTCATTTTTATCCCAATGCTAACGTCTTAGCAACGTACATAAAATATTTTAAGCATCTTTTAAATCCTCATTGTTAATGAGTAACAACATAGCTCCATTGTTCAAGATACTCATCGAATAAAATACACATAGTGTCTTCAAAACCGGCAACAACTTTTTTGTTTCATCAATTTTTTCAAAATACATGCAATCGCGCTTAAAGCTGTTTTTTAAGCTTGATTCCTTAATCAATTTTTTAGCCGGCTAGCGTAATCTAAAGATCACACAGTTGTAATACGCAAATGATGTCGATGAACATCCATGCTTAATAATTTTGAGCATGTTACTGAGTGATTATTGTTCCTTTTTTTCACCCAAAATCACACTTGGTACAAATACCTAAGTAACATTACCAGGACTTACGCGCCTTAATCTGGCAGGTATTTTGCTGTAAAGGATTATCAGGAAGATATGAAAAACTTGTAATTCGGCGGATAACAACCGCACTACTAGGTGACCTGCTGATCAATGATCAGACTAAGAACTTATCCGTAAATAAATTGCTAAAAGGAATTTGTGTATGGAAGAATTACGATTTTTTAACGCGTAAAAAATCGTAATAGTTTGAAAAGATTAGCCAGTTGGAAAGTTTCCGATGATTTCTGGGCACGTGTAGAGCCGTTGATACCCAAGCCGCAGCGAGATCCCAGCAAAACCTATCAGCGCAAAGCCGGAGGCGGAAGAAAGCCGCAGGCACCCAGGAAAGTTTTTGAAGGGATCTTGTATGTGTTACGAACGGGTTGTCAATGGAAAGCCCTGCCGAAAAGTGAATTCGGGAGCAGCAGTTCGGTTCATCAGTATTTTCTTGACTGGGAGGCTGCCGGTTTATTTGAGCAGTTATGGCAAAAGGGTCTGCTGGAATACGATGAAATGGAAGGCATTGCCTGGGAATGGCAGAGCCTTGATGGGGCGATGGTGAAAGCGCCTTTGGCATTGGAATCTGTTGGCAGAAACCCGACGGATCGGGGGAAAAAAGGCAGCAAGCGCAGTCTTCTGACGGATCAGAAAGGTGTGCCGCTCTCTATCGTTATCAGCGGCGCCAATACCCATGATGTCAAACTGCTGGCGGCAACCTTGGATGGCATTATCATCGATCGTCCGGATGGCGAAGACAGTAAAAAACAACATCTTTGCCTGGATGCGGCTTATATCGGTGAACAGGCAAAACAGGATGTGCGGGATAGAAACTATATTCCCCATATTCGGCCTCGAGGTGAAGAGATTGAAGAAAAAGCCAAGAACCCTGAGTTCAAGCCGAAACGTTGGGTGGTTGAAGTCTGTCACTCCTGGTTCAATCGGTTCCGGAAAATATTGGTCCGCTATGAGAAAATGGATCGGAGTTATCTAGGGCTGTTGATGCTGGCTGCCGCTGTCATCGTTTTTCGTAAGATCAAACTACAAAACCAACCGAATATTATTTACGGATAAGCACTAAGTAATGAGCATGGAATAAATCCGCACCTACACCGGAAATGCATCCGTGCACTTGAGGAAGTTATTTTATGCCCATTCCTAAGATCTTGAAATCTTCCATTACAATGCAATCGACCGCTATCAGAATGTCAAATGTAAATGATCTGTTGAAACATATCCCGTGATGCAAGGGGCTAATAGCCAAGCCCAAAAACATCAAGACCGGCTTGTGTAGACTATTTTGCAACAAGAAATTGAATTCAAAAAAACCGAACAGAAACGTGCCTACACAAATAGATGTCTCTAGGGGGGCTGTTCGGGAATAGGGCTCGGTATTCAGGTCATATACAACCAGATTTTCAGCGACTTTGACTCGCTTAGGAACGCGAATGAAATAAGACCCGCAATTGAGGCAGGATTTCTGTTCCTGTTCAAGGCGCGCAAACAGGCGCATAGCCAGCTATGTAACTGTTTGCGCAACGCCGAAGAGGGACGGAAAGACAAGTCAGTTGCGGGAGTTATAAAATTCACGCTCCTTAGTTGAGCGATTGCTGGAATCACATTGGGAAATGGCCTGTAGTTATCTCGATTCCGTCGAGCCGAGGGGAAGGGGCTTCAGGTCATTTTCCCATCCCGCCTCCAGCATATGCATTCGCCTTAAATTGAAGGCCAAGGTCACCAGTTTCCACACACCCGCTACCTCCTCAGGTAATGTCGCTACACTAAAGAGAGCGTGAAAGTATTCAATTTAAAGGATTTAACCACACGAATGCAGGTGCAGATATTTGCTCCTCGGCAACAACTCCTGCGTTTTCCATTCGTCACATCCCTGGGGCTTAGCAATTCAGGAGCAGCGTAGCGGTGTACCGAGGACACGAACGCCTCCATGGAGGACTCGGTAGAATTATGTTTGGAACAGCAATCGAGAACATGAAGTCTTAAGCTATCGATTGACTTAATTTTCTTCTTGTCCTCCGTGGTGAATAAGGCTTTTTATGACGTTCCAATTCTTTCACAGCCTCGGCCCGCATTTCACACAGGAGAGTTAGGAACGAGTAACTTATCAGCTGTTTTCTTAAGGAAAATAAGCAAGCGGGGACAACTCGGAACAGGTCTTGATACCGACCTAATGACTTTATGAACCGGAAATTGATTGGAAAAAAGGCAAAAAAAAGGGCCTGCAGTTTGCAGGCCCTAATTTTACTTGGCTCCCCCGGACGGGCTCGAACCGCCGACCTAATGATTAACAGTCATCCGCTCTACCGACTGAGCTACAGGGGAATAAACTTTTTTAGAATCTTCAATGGCGCGCCCGGAGAGATTCGAACTCCCGACCGCTCGGTTCGTAGCCGAGTACTCTATCCAGCTGAGCTACGGGCGCCTTATTGATCCGATCATTATCCTTTGTTGATGATTCCTTGTCAACTTTATTTTTTAATAAAATAAAAATCAACCTTAACTATCGTGGCGGAGAGAGAGGGATTCGAACCCTCGATGGGCGATAAAACCCATACTCCCTTAGCAGGGGAGCGCCTTCAGCCTCTCGGCCATCTCTCCTAAAACTTTTACTCTTCTGAGTCGCTCAATCCTGTAGACTCAGCTTGTTCTTTTTTAATCCTTTCATAAATTTCTTCCCTATGAACAGAGACTTCTTTTGGTGCGTTAACACCGATGCGAACCTGATTTCCTTTGACTCCAAGAACAGTGACTGTAACTTCATCACCGATCATCAAAGTCTCTCCTACCCGACGAGTCAAGATAAGCATGGCTTCTCCCTATATCTATTTAAAAACCACTGTTCTTACACAGCATCCAACCAAGATGCACAATTATAGCAGCTTTTTCAGATAAATAAAGTTTAAGATTCTACTTCTTGATCTAACTTGAAAGCAGCATGTAGTGCTCTGACTGCCAGCTCCAGATATTTCTCATCAACAACAACGGAAATTTTAATTTCAGAAGTCGATATCATTCTAATGTTTATCCCTTCTTTTGCAAGCGTTTTAAACATAGTGCTGGCAATGCCCGCATGAGAACGCATGCCAACGCCCACAATTGAAATCTTTACAATACTGTCATCGCCAGTAACTTTTCTGGCACCAAGCTCTTCGCGTATGCCTTCCAATAACGTTTTCGCCCTGAGGTAATCATTGCGATGCACGGTAAAAGTAAAATCCGTCGTCGAATCATCGGCAATATTCTGGACGATCATGTCGATTTCGATATTGGCATCGGCAATCGGCCCAAGAATCTTAAACGCAACACCCGGCAAATCAGGTACCCCGGTAATGGTTAATTTTGCCTCGTCTCGATTAAATGCGATTCCGGAAATTAAAGCACTTTCCATTTGTGATTCCTCATAGGTAATGAGCGTACCCTTACCTTCTTTAAATGATGATAATACTCTTAAAGCAACATTATATTTGCCGGCAAACTCAACTGATCGGATTTGCAGCACTTTTGAACCCAAGCTGGCCATCTCCAGCATTTCTTCAAAAGTGATTTTGTCGAGCCTGCGGGCTTTCGGCTCTACCCTGGGATCAGTAGTGTAGACACCGTCCACGTCCGTATAAATATGACATTCATCGGCTTTTAAAGCCGCCGCTAAGGCAACTGCTGTCGTATCAGAACCACCACGTCCCAATGTCGTGATATTGTCGTGCTCATCAACACCTTGAAAACCGGCGACAACAATGACCTTTCCCGCGTTAAGGTGCATCCGTATGCGGGTATCATCTATATTGCGTATCCGGGCTTTAGTATGACTGCTGTCGGTCAGAATTTTTACCTGCCCTCCGGTATAAGAACACGCCGGACAGCCAATCTCGTGCAAAGCCATACTCAAAAGCGAAACGGTGACCTGCTCTCCTGTTGACAGCAGAACATCCATTTCTCTTTCAGTGGGCTGTTGTTGCATTTCCCTTGCCAAGGACACCAAACGATTGGTTTCGCCGCTCATCGCCGAAACGACGACGACAATCTGATCACCTAGATCATGCGCTTTTTTGACTTTTTCAGCGACTGCTTTAATTCGCTCGACAGAACCTACCGAAGTACCGCCGAATTTGTATACATATAATGCCATTCACTATAACCTTAATTTTCAAGCATTCATTTGCTCTTGCACCCAAGCCGGAACCTGAGCCAATGCCTCGGCCAAACGAGATGGATCATTGCCGCCGGCCTGGGCCATATCAGGTCTGCCGCCGCCCTTGCCACCGACTTTTGTCGCCACAAAATTAACCAGATCGCCAGCTTTTATACGTCCCATTTGATCTTTGGAGACGCCCGCGCATAGCATGACCTTGCCGTTATCGACGACCGCCAGCACGATTGCAGAGCTGCCTAATTTGTTTTTCAACTGATCCACCATGTCGCGCATGGATTTAGGGTCAACATCATCGAGTTTGACGGCTAAAACCTTGATACCGCCGACATCAATAGCCTGCGCACTGATCTCTCCACCTGTTGAACTCGCCAGTTTTGATTTCAAGCGTTCCAGCTGTTTCTCCAATGACTTGTTTTTTTCTATCAGTTGTTCGACCTTTTCGGGCGCCTTTTCGACTGAACTTTTTAAAAGCCCCGCAATACCGGTCAAGGCCTTGTCTCGACTTTCAATCCAGTCAATACAGGCATTTCCGGTTACCGCCTCAATACGTCTAACACCCGCCGCAATACCGGTTTCACTGATTATTTTAAAACAACCTATGTCGCCCGCCCTATCGACATGTGTGCCGCCGCAAAGCTCGGTTGAGAACTCGCCAATCGTAAGAACCCTGACTTCGTCACCGTATTTTTCGCCAAACAAAGCCATGGCTCCGGCATTCATAGCTTCATCTTTCGCCATGATTTGCGCGGAAACGGGATTGTTCAACCGGATCTGCTCATTGACCAGATGTTCAATAACGCTGATTTCATAGGCTGTCACTGGTTCAAAATGCGAGAAGTCAAATCGCAGACGCTCCGCGTTAACCAGGGATCCTTTCTGAGCCACATGATCACCTAAAACTCGTCTTAATGCCGCATGCAGTAAATGGGTAGCCGAATGATTCAGTTCAGTTGCCTTTCTATCGGCAGCACTGACACGCGCATCGCACACTTGCCCTTTGCTGAGAGTTCCCGCAGTGACCTTACCCTTATGTAAAAACAGATTACCGCCCTGCTTTTGCGTATCAGTCACTTCAAATACTGCGCCATCGGCTTCGATTCTGCCGCAATCGCCCACCTGCCCCCCGGATTCAGCATAGAAAGGCGTTTTATCCAGAACCACAATGCCTTCGTCACCTTCCTCCAGACTGTCAACCGGGAGGCCTTTTTGGTAAAGTCCAAGGATATGTACCTGATCATCGAGTTGTTTGTAACCGGTGAATTCGGTCTGCACATCCAGTTTGATATCCTGATCATAATCGGCCCCGAAACTGCTGGCGGATCGAGCTCTTTGCCGCTGCTCGGACATAGCCATTTCAAAACCGGCATGGTCGACGGAGAGATGGTTTTCACGAGCAAAATCAGCCGTCAAATCCACCGGAAAACCGTATGTATCATAAAGCTGGAATACCGTATCACCAGGAATTACCGAACCTTCCATTCTGGCCACACAAGCTTCGAGGATTTTCATGCCTTGTTCTAAAGTTTCAGCAAAGCGCTCTTCTTCTTTTTTCAGTACCCGTTCGACTTGCGCCTGCCCGTTTTTAAGTTCCGGATAAGCCTCGCCCATTGCCTCTACCAGTGGCGCGACTAATTTATAGAAGAACACATCACGAATACCCAGACGATAACCGTGGCGGATAGCCCGGCGAATGATCCGCCGCAGGACATACCCGCGCCCTTCGTTTGACGGCATGACACCATCGGCCACCAGGAAGGCGCAGGAACGGATATGATCGGCAATCACCCGCAATGAACTTTGCGTTAAATCATTGGTTCCGGCGATTTCAGCCGCGGCTCTCAGCAATTTCTGAAACAGATCGATCTCATAATTGCTGTGCACCCCTTGCATCACTGCTGAGATTCGCTCAAGCCCCATGCCTGTATCGACAGAAGGTTTGGGCAAGGGATGTAAATTTCCTTCACTGTCGCGATCATATTGCATGAACACCAGGTTCCAGATTTCGATATATCTGTCTCCATCCTCTTCCGGTGAACCCGGCGGACCGCCAGGAATGTCTTCGCCATGATCATAGAATATTTCGGTACATGGCCCGCAAGGACCGACATCGCCCATGGACCAAAAGTTATCCTTGGCACCGATTCTTGAAAACCGGCTCGGATCGATTCCGATATCCTGCAGCCATATTTTTTCAGCTTCGGAATCTTCCTCAAAAACGGTTACCCATAATTTCTGCGCTGGAATTCCCAACTCCTTCGTCAGAAATTCCCAGGCAAAATGGATTGCTTCTTTCTTGAAATAGTCGCCGAAGCTGAAATTGCCCAGCATTTCAAAAAACGTATGATGACGGGCCGTATAACCGACATTTTCCAAATCATTGTGCTTGCCGCCTGCTCTCACACAGCGCTGGCTAGTCACGGCCCGACTATAATCGCGCTGATCTCTGCCTAGAAATACATCCTTGAACTGCACCATGCCGGCATTCGTGAATAACAAGGTCGGGTCATTACCGGGCACTAGCGAACTTGAAGGCTGCACAGAGTGACCTCGTTCGCGAAAGAATTCCAGAAATGCGGAGCGCAATTCTGAACTAGTCATTTTTCTCATAGTAACTAAATGATTTAAAAACTAAAATTTATTCTTGTTAATATTCAAATGATCATATAAAGCACTGATCATTTCACCGGTAAAGCCGCGATGCAATAAAAATCGGCTGCGTCTTGCCCACTCATTTCGATCCAGGTTTTTCTTATGGTTATATTTTTTGCTGTAAACCTGCTCCAGCAGTTCCATCCAACTATCGCCGGACTCTCGTAAAACTTCCTCTAAATCAATTTCATCAATTCCATTTTGCCGAAGCTCATATTCAATGCGAACAGGTCCATAGCCTCTCTGCATACGATAGCGGGCATAGTTTGTGGCATAGCGTTGATCATTTTGCCAGCCTTGTCGCGCTAACTCATCAATAACAGCCAGTATGTCTGCCCTATCAAAACCTTTTCCCGTTAATTTAACGAGCAATTCTTTCCGGCTATGCTCTCTGCGAGTCAGTAATCGAAGACAGGTTTCCTTAATTGCTTTACAAGCGTCATTCACAACAGATTAAATCAACCGAGCGGCTAGTCGCCTTCATCCGCCAGAGAAGCTTCCTCAATGAGTTCTGGCTTCCGCCCAAACGCCTCGGCCCGTATTTTGCTTTCGATCTCTTTGGCTTTTTCAGGATGTTCCTTCAGGAAGGTTTTAGCGTTATCCTTGCCTTGGCCAATTTTTTCATCGCCATAGCTGTACCAGGACCCCGCCTTCTGGATGAAACCATAATTGACCCCCAAGTCGACCAGTTCGCCCAGGAACGACACACCCTCGTTATACAAAATCTCGAACTCAGCCTGTTTAAAAGGTGGAGCGACTTTATTTTTAACAACCTTTACGCGAGTTTCGTTTCCTATTACTTCTTCGCCTTTTTTAACCGAGCCGATACGTCGAATATCCAATCGCACCGAGGAATAAAACTTAAGTGCATTACCGCCGGTCGTTGTTTCGGGGCTGCCGAACATAACGCCGATTTTCATCCTGATCTGGTTAATAAAAATAACCAGCGTATTGGATCGCTTGATATTGGCTGTTAATTTTCTCAATGCCTGCGACATCAGGCGCGCCTGCAGTCCCATATGGGAGTCGCCCATATCGCCTTCGATTTCAGCCTTGGGCGTTAAGGCCGCGACCGAATCGACGACGACAACATCAACGGCACCGGAACGCACCAGCATGTCGGTAATTTCCAGGGCCTGCTCACCGGTGTCGGGTTGAGACACCAGGAGATCATCGACATTGACGCCGATTTTTTCGGCGTAACTGGGATCCAGTGCATGTTCGGCATCGACAAAAGCCGCTGTGCCACCGAGTTTTTGCATTTCAGCAATAACTTGCAGCGTCAAGGTGGTTTTGCCGGATGATTCAGGTCCATAAATTTCCACAATACGGCCGCGCGGTAAGCCTCCGCAGCCCAGCGCAATATCCAACCCCAGAGAACCGGTAGAAACCACTTCGATATCACGCGCGGCAGCTACATCGCCCATGCGCATGACAGATCCCTTACCGAACTGTTTTTCTATCTGCATCAGCGCTGCGCCCAGCGCCTTCTTCTTGTTCTCATCCATTGTTTATGCCCTGTATATTGAAAAGGAAGTATCGCTCAATCGAACTGTTTATTATCACATAGAGATATGTATTCGGATAGCCTTGATTTGCAAATCAACCTTACCTCTTTTGCGACCCTGATTTCTTAACTTCAATTAGACAACATGGCCCAAGCGAGTTCCGCCATGTTTTTCGAACCTCCACCCTGCCCCAACTGCGCCTTAACCTGGGCCAGGTTGCCACGCATCGTGTCGGCATAAGCCTTATCGGTTAAAATCCGGTTGATTTCCGCCGCCAGATTTTCCGAAGTCGCCTCATGCTGAATCAGCTCTCTCACAATACGTTTGCCAGCAATAATATTGGGTAATCCGATAAACGGTGTTTTCACAAGCCATCGCCCTAGAAAGTAAGTTACCAGGGAAAGTTTATAGGCTATTACCATAGGAATGGTTAACAAGGCAATTTCCAGCGTTGCCGTGCCCGATGTTGTCATGACCACATTGCAGCACTGAATCACATCATAAGGCTGATTTTTTACCGTGGTAATTTTAACCGGCGACTGGCGAAGATATTCTTCGAGCAATGCATCGCTGATTGAATCGGCCTGAGGCAGCAGAAACCGGGCTTCAGGAAAATCGATCTGAATCTTTCCGGCGGCTTCCAGCATGACCGGCAGCATGCGCTTGATCTCATTGGCACGACTCCCCGGCAATAAGCCAATCACTGTTTTTCTTTGCCCCAGGCCGAATCGCATTAGATCTTCTTCTTTTGAGTACTGGGCATGGACTTTATCGGCAGACGGATGTCCGACATAGCGGACCGGCACATTTTCGGCTTCATAATAAGCCGTCTCAAAGGGGAAGATGACCGCCATCATGTCAATGACTTGCCCGTATTTCTTAACCCGTCCTGGACGCCATGCCCACACTTGTGGACCGACGTAAAACAGCACCTTGATACCGTGCTGCTTGGCGTATCGTGCCAGCTTGAAGTTAAATTCCTTGTAATCGACGCAAACCAGCAGATCCGGTCGCTCATCCGAAAGTATCCGTTGCATGAGCTTCAGAGCGCGACGAATTTCACCATAATGCTTTATCACTTCGACAACACCGATCACAGAGATAGTCGATGAGTCATAACGAATATCAACGCCCGCCTGAGCCATTTTCGCGCCGCCCATGCCGATGCCATTGATATCCTGCTGATATTTACGCAATTCCAGGAACATATTGGCGGCGTGCTGATCGCCGGAAGACTCGCCGGCACTGAACATAACAGTGAATGGTTTGTTTTGTGACAAGAATGAACCTATCGAATAAATATATTAGAGACTACCAAACAAAAGGCCGACTAAAAGCCGGCCTTCATTGCTATTGCGTCAATCTTTATCGCTTGACCAATCCTGCAATCACTTAAGCGGTTAATACCTCACGGATAACGCTGACAATCTCTTTGATAGTCGCATCAGCCAGATAAGGGCAAATCGGCAACGAGAAACAGTTCGCCGCAACGGACTCGGTGACAGGCAGACTCAAATCCGCGCATTCCTCTTTAAATACATTTTGCTGATGCAACGGCACCGGGTAATACACTGCGCAACCTATTTGCTTATCCTGCAAGGCTTTTAACACCTCATCCCGACGATCGCACAACAAAGTATACTGATGATAAACGTGCTCGCCGAGCCCATCTTCAAAAGGAGTCGTCAACGGCAGACCAGCCATTAATTCGGAATAAAGATGTGCGGCATGACGACGCCCTTTATTGTACTGATCGATTCGTTTCAGTTTCGCTCTTAAAACCACCGCCTGCATATCGTCCAGACGACTGTTATAACCGATAACATCATGATAATACCGTATATCGGAACCATGATTGCGCAATCTTTTGATTTCGGCTGCGGTTTCGTCAGAGTTTGTCGTCACCAGACCACCATCCCCGAAAGCCCCTAAATTTTTACTCGGGAAAAAGCTGAAGCCAGACGCATGACCGATAGCGCCGGTTTGTTGTCCGTTGATGCTCGCGCCGAACGACTGGCAGCAATCTTCAATCAGCTTCAGGTCATGTTGATCGCACAACTGCTTGATTTTAGCCATATCAGCGGGCTGACCGAACAGATGCACCGGCATGACTGCCTTGGTTTTTGGCGTAATGGCTTTTTCAATCGCTTCCGGGGAGATATTGAAAGTCTTCGGATCGATATCGACAAAGACCGGCTTGGCGCCTACATACTTGATCGCCTCGGCCGTGGCAATAAAAGTGAAGGCAGTAGTGATGACTTCATCACCAGCACCAATGCCTTCGGCAAGCAGCGCCAAATGCAAGGCATCGGTGCCTGAAGCCACGCCGATGGCATGCTTGACGCCCAGATACTCGGCCGCTTCTTTTTCGAATGCCTGAACATTAGGCCCTAGAATAAACGAGCAGTTTGCTATTGTCTCAGCCAGCCCCTGCTCAATTTCATCTTTGATTTCAGCATATTGAGCCTTCAGGTTTACCATTGGTATCATATTTTATTGCCTTTAATTTATTCAGAAAATCTTATAGCGCAATGCAAAAAGACGACTATTTGTCGCCTAACAAACGCGTAATCTGTATCGCCGTTTCAAGCGCTCTTTTACCGGCTTCACCGGATACCAGAGGATTTTCTCCGGTATGAATACAATTGATAAAATGTTTAATTTCTTCCAGCAAGGCATCACCGCTTTCAAACACGGATTCTTCCGTTTCTATTTCGGGGATGCCCGGGAACATCTCCTTGCTGCCGGTACGGTGTTTGGTCAAAACACGGTTTTGGAAATCCACCGACACATAGGAACGAGGACGGAACATGCGCATTTTACGCTCCATCTTCATGCTGATGCGACTGGCGGTCACATTGGCTACACAGCCGTTTTTAAACATCAGCCTGGCATTGGCGATATCGGTGCCCTGAGTCAGCACCGGCGTGCCGCTGGCATCGATGCGCTCTACTTCTGAATCCACCAGTGCCAGAATGATGTCGATATCATGAATCATCAAATCCAGCACCACGCTGACGTCATTAGCGCGCGGATTGAAAGGCGACAGGCGATGAGACTCGATAAACAGCGGCTTTTCCTCGTTATCAAGACCTAATATGGCCGGGTTAAACCGTTCCAGATGCCCCACTTGCAGTATCAGATTTTTTGCCTTGGCAATAGCTATCAGTTCTTCAGCTTCCTCAACCGTTACGGTAATCGGTTTCTCAACCAGCACATGCGCGCCATGTTCAAGAAAATCCTTTGAAACTTTGTGATGCAGGGTTGTCGGCACGACAATACTGACCGCATCGACTTCGCCAAGCAGGGGTTTATAATCGGTCAATGCCTGGGCGCCGTATTGCCCTGCGATTTCTTTGGCTGTCGCCTCATTGATGTCGACAACGGCAACCAGCTCACAATCCGGCAGTGACGCATATTTCTGTGCGTGAAATTTCCCTAGATAGCCTGTGCCAATAACAGCGCATTTTATTTTTTTCATGTAATTACTTTATTAATTTAGTTCAACTTACAACCCGACAAGAAGCCTTAGGAACGGAATGAAATAAGACCCGCGATTGAGGCAGGATTTCTGTTCCTGTTCAATGACTGCATGGATGGGGTGAATGCAGAGAAATGACGGGATCATTTCCTGTCCATGCAGTCGTACTCACGCCCCTTACCTACATCCCTGTAGGCAACGCAGGGGATGGACGGAAAGACAAGTCAGTTGCGGGCGTTATAAAATTCACGTTTCTTCAATAGTGACAAAGACCTCGCGGTGTTATCTACCCTGCTACGGGATAAAACCGCATATTGTAAACCATCAGTCTGTATTCAGAAAATTTTGCAGACATCCTGCTGGTAAAAAGCCGTGTCCTTTTTATTTTATTGAAACCCCGGTCAAGTCAATCCGCCCGTCGCGGTCTGCCTATGTAGTATCCCTGCGCATAATCAATGCCGAACTCCTTAAGAATAGTCAAAATAGCTTCATTTTCGATAAACTCCGCCACTATTTTTTTGCCAAATGCATGCGCGACTCCGGCCAAAGCCTTGACGAATATCTTGTCGTCCTCACGCTTATCGATCTGCCTGATAAATGAGCCATCAATCTTGACGTAATCAACAGGAAAATGCCTCAGGTAATAAAATGAAGAAAAATTGCCTCCGAAATCATCCAAGGCAAACACACAACCCAGCGCTTTAATCCGGTCAATCAATATCTTCGCTGCCGCGAAATTGGAAACCGCCGCTGTTTCAGTAATTTCGAAAATAATCTTTGCAGGATCAACTTCCGGCATATTGATGAGTTGGGAAACATCCTCAAAAAGCGTCGGATCATTGAATGAATGTCCGGATAAATTAACTGTCAATTTATAATCCTGGCCCTGGCGTTCGTATTCGATATGCTTTTTTACGACTTTTTTCAGCATTAACCGGTCGATTTGCCCGCTCAAACCCAACTCTTCCGCATGACCGATAAAATCCGCCGGCATAATCAATTGTTCATCATCCAACTGTAGCCGAATCAAGCATTCAAAGTGACTTATTGCATTCGTCTTGATATTAAGAATGGGCTGGTAAAACAGCACAAACTTATCATTGGCTATGGCATCCTCGAGAGTCGCTTGCCAATACAGCATCCGGTTTAATTTAACCTGATAATCAAAATCGGGAGAAAACACATGGTATTGCCCTCCGCCCATTGCTTTTGCCTGACACATGGCAAAATTCGCATTGGCCAACAATTCATTGGGGGCCATTCCGTGCTGAGGGAAAAAGGCAATACCCAAACTGGCACTGACTTGATACTTTTTCTCAGCAAACCCGACATCCAGGGCCATAAGCACTTCATTAATTTTTTTAGCGATACATTCAATACCTTCTAAGTCTGCATGAGGCATAACGACCGCGAATTCGTTATCGCCCACTCGAGACAATAAATCAGTTGAGCGTAGGGTATTTTTAAGCGCACTGGCAATGCGCACAAGCAACTGATCCGCACCTTCTTGGCCGCCGCAATCATTAATGGCCTTATAGTGATCCAGATCCATGTAAACCAGGGCAACCTGATAATCATAGCGCTGGGCTGAAGCCAGGGCCAGAGCTAGCTCTTCCTGAAATTTTCGGCTATTGCTCAAGCCGGTCAAATAATCATAAACGGGCATTCTGAAACTTTTTTCTTCAGCAATTTTGCAGGCACTGATATCCACACCTAAAGTCAGAATCACTGCTTCGTTTGTATTGCCAACGGATTTCAAAAGCGTATGCAACCAGGAAACATTCAGCAGTTTACCTGATTCGGTCAATAAAAGTCCGTCCACCTGAAACCTGCCGGAACGCAAATCCCCTGCTCTTAACCGACTTAATTTATCCAGATGTTCCTTGTCCGACTCCGGCAGGAAGGCATCAAACACTTTACCGATTATGGATCGACTATCCGACTCAAATTCATCGACACCAGCCTGGTTGATCGTCAAAATCATGCCGTTCAGTTTTTGAGTGATGATAATAATAGGCGCTACATCAACTAATTGCCGGACAAAGTCTCTCTCTTTTCCCAAGGCCTGGCTTTTTTCCAACAACTTAAGCGTATTGCTGCGCACCTCCAGCTCCAGATGCTCCAACTGGTCCGACAAGGTTAAAGCCGTATGATTTAATTTATCCAACTCATCATAGCCAAAATTGGAGAAAGCTTTAATGGTCACCTGTTTTTTAAATTGCTCGTATTGATTTTGTGACAATAGAGGCAATGCCTGCGAAAGCTGAGTGACACGGCGTAATGAAAAATGCAGAACCACTATCAGCAGCATAAGTGAAGCCAGAAAACTGATGACGCCTTGAAACCAGACTTGCTTCAAATCCTCGTTAAAACCGGTAAAATCGGCGGTAATATCGTCCACAAACAGAAAAAAAGGCGGCCCTGCCGCTTCTTGATGAACCGGGAAAACCCTAACCTCAAAAACAGCGTCATTCAAGCTGATTGTTTTACTGTGTTCCAATAACTCATCAATCGTAAAATGCCTGGAAATGTAATCAAATACAGGGCCATTTTTTTCAGGTAATGTCATTCCGGAGAGCTTATAAGGCCATTGATGCTGCTCTGTCGCTTCATCCATGATTAAAAGCCCGATATCCGAACGTGTTGCCCGTTTATATTTGATAATGACATCGGCAAACGATCGAATCACACTGAAAGCTCCGGATGTTTCCGAATTTCCCATGACCGGCGTGACAGTCTGCTGAAAACATTTGTGGGGACAAAAAACCTGATGTTCCGGCGCCTCATTGCGTAGCACCTTCTTGACAATTGAATTCAAGGAAACCAACTGGCTACCCCAGGACTTTATCGGCTGGGCTTGATTATCAAAATAAGTGACGTTTTCCATGTCCCAACTGAATTGCCATTTCGATAACGTCTCATCCAATACTGACAATACCTGATATCGAGGCTTGTCCTGTGACGAAAGCACATCAATTAGCGATAACAGCTCGCCAAACTGTTCTAGAACCAAAAATGAGTCTTCAGTCAATGCCTTGGCTATATTAATATGACTGCTCTGAATTTTTTTCCGGTCGAGCTCGAAATTATCTATAGCTTCCAGATAGGAAAAATAGGAGAAAACACTGTGCAAGATCAGGAAGACACTACCGAATAGAATAGCTAATTTCCATCTCAGACTAAAAAAAATTCCTTTAATATGCATGTGCTTAATTAAAACCTAAACGATAATTGCAATCCATACAGATCCCAGTCCTGAACGGTAAGGCTCCTGATGGAATTGTCCGCCTGGGGTATCCAGGCCGTACCATGGATTCGATGGTATTCAGCCCTTAACATCCAGGATGTCGTCATGTCCCAACGCAGGCCAAACATCCAGTCCTTGGCATAAGCGGCATGATTCGGCAACCCGAGTGAAACGGCTCTCTGCCCGCCCCTGTCATTTTTATTATTATAGAGAACATCATAGCGAATATTCGCCCGCAACTGCTCCAAAATCTGGTAGCCCCCCTGAATGTACCAGCTTTCCGTTACCGATTTGAAATCTGGAAAAGAAGTTCCGAAATTACTGACACTATTCCATCGATAATCATATTCGCCTGTTAATGAAAATTTTTCGCCGTTATATTGGGCGGAAAACACCAATGGCCGAATATGAGCCTCACCGCTTGAAAACGTATCGCCCGCCACAGGTCGATATTCAAGCTCAAGATCCACATAGCTCACGGCAAAAACATATTCTCCGCCATTAATTTCATAATTAAGCTGCGCGGCAATAGCAGGCTGCGCCTGAAACTCGCCTTTGGCATCAGGACCGAGTACGGTTGACCGTATTTCTCTATTATTTCCTAGCGGGACGCCGACATTAAACTTGAAGGAAAAATCGCCATAATGCGTGCGTTGCTCGGCATAAAGTGAACCGCCATCCGCGGAAATCAGCAACGAGCGTGAACGATTGAAATAGATTCCTTGAGGTAATAGTATAGTCGGGTGCGTAAAAGATACATCCCTGGTTTCATTATATAGGCCATACGGCGTTTTAACCCGGCCGGCACGGAGACCGATCCGGCCGCTTGCATAATTCCATAATGTCAGATCAGCCAAGCCATAATCGAGTTTTACACTGCCACGATCAACATCTCCATCACGCCGATATAAGCCTTGAGCCGTAAATCTTAATCTATCGAGCGGCTGATAGGAGACATTCAAACCTATTTCAGTCAATCCGGGAGTAATGCCGTCGTCGCTTTGCCCAAAAATATTATTATCGGAAGAATGAAAAAAACCTTGTGTCAAAAAACCATGAAACTTGAGTTCATCAGGTACAATACCGGCTTGCGCGATACCGGACAGACAGAACAGGCTCAACAGTAAAATTCCGTTATTGGTATTCAAATAAGCGTATTTTTTCATTGTCCGTTCTGCTATTTAAATACCCGATGGCATAGGGCGTATTGGCTATTTTATCAATCATTTCCTGTTCAGAATCCAGCTGAACGGGTATCGCCCCAGTCCCAGAGTAAAGCATTCTGTCCCATATTCTTCTGAGCTGGTGTGGAAACATATTGAGATTGTTTTTAACAAAATCCTTATGAAGAAAGTCATCATCGGATAAAGTAAAAACTTTGATTCGCTCGCCGTTAGGCCAGAATTGCTGCCGCATCATGAATACAGCCCGAACTTCCGCCAGCGTATACTGCTTCGAAGGCACGGTTTGATTGACGACTATCTCCGCCGCATTGACAGAAGAAAGACTCATGATAGCGATGATAATGCCGACTCTTAAGGAACTAGCCAGTTTTTCATGAACAAACTGCTGCAACGTAAAAGTTTCCATTAATTTTTATCTAACGGCATGAGTCTTTATAGACGAGTTTATTAATACTGATTCAGGTCTGGGGCTATATGTTCTCCTTTAACACCCAAACAATTGGTCCATTTGCTTAAAGCCTAATGCCACCCTCCGTATTGTTTGGTGGGATCGCCTTTAAATCCGGCCGTTGTACCTTTGCCGCTAGCCGTTTTGCTTTGTGAAATTGCATTTATGGCCGCCCTGGCCATATTTTCTTTTGTCACGCCGCCGAGATCTCGTGCCGAACGCACCACCAATGTAGACATAGGCGTAATATCCTGTTTCACTGCCGAAGGATCGATAACAACCGCTTCCAGCAATTCATCATGGCCGGTGATTTCCAGGAAGACCGGATAGGCGGTATTGGCCGGAATGTTCACCGAATATTGGGAGTCGCCATTAAGCACTACCGAAGTCACCGGTATGCCATTTTTATCTTTAACCGCGACCTCACCGCTGATTACTGGCCCATCCCTGTCCGAGACGACACCTTCAATATGGGAATAGGCTTGTGCCGCCGAACCCTTATCATTTGACGAATCGCTGCAACCGCCCAAAAGTAAAGGCACGGCGACAATGACAGCTTGAAACATGTTTTTCATTATTTACCCTCTAAATTTTACCCAATGCAAACGGTTGGCGTTAGAGACCACTGTCACGGATGACATGGCCATTGCCGCACCAGCTATCATAGGATTCAATAAAATTCCAAATACGGGATACAACAACCCCGCCGCGACCGGAATACTGATCGTATTGTAGAAAAAAGCCCCGAGCAGATTCTGTTTTATATTGACCAGAGTCGCTTTGGACAATTCGATGGCCTCAGGAATTTTTAATAACGACCCTTGCAGAATGACGACATCAGCGCTTTCAATAGCAACGTCGGTGCCGGTACCGATAGCCAACCCGACATCGGCCTGAGCCAATGCCGGCGCGTCATTGATGCCGTCACCTACCATGCCGACAATTTCCCCTTGCTGCTGCAGTTCCTTCACGACAGCTGCCTTATCTTGCGGCAGCACTTGCGCCCTGACTTCAGAAATACCCGCCTGGCGGGCGATAGCCTGCGCCGTAATTTCATTATCGCCAGTTACCATTAGCAGGCGAACGCCCTGGCTTTTCAATAACTGCACGGCCTCCGCCGAATCTTTTTTAATCGGATCCGACACGGCGATAATGCCGGCGACTTTATGATCCACTGCCAACAGCATCGGTGTTTGGCCCTGGGCTGAAAGCTTTTGCAATTTGCTGTTATATCGCGAATATTTGACGCCTTTTTTATCCATCAGCGCCTGATTGCCGAACAACACGGACTGTTCGTTGATTTGCGCCGTTACGCCATGCCCCGTAACCGCTTCAAATTTTTTGACTTTTTCCAGCCTGATGCCCCGGTCTTCCGCCGCCGACAAAATGGCCGCCGCTAACGGATGCTCCGAGCCGGCTTCAATACTCGCGGCCCATTGCAGAACAGCCTCATCGCTATAATCACCGATGGCTTCGATAGCCGAAACGACAGGTCTGCCCTCGGTTACCGTCCCGGTTTTGTCAAGTATCATACAAGTCAGCTTACCTGCCGTCTGTAGCGCCTCACCATTGCGGATCAAAATCCCTGACTGGGCGGCCCGGCCGACCGCGACCATGACTGAGATAGGCGTCGCCAGGCCGAGCGCGCAAGGACAGGCGATAACCAATACCGTCATGGAAGTCACAAAAGCATAGCCTAATGCTGGTTCCGGCCCCCAGGTATACCAAATCAGGAATGTCAGCACCGAAAGCGTGACCACTGCCGGTACAAAAACGGCTGCAATTTTATCAGCCAACCGGGCGATTTCAGGTTTACTGCTTTGTGCCTGGCGCACGCTTTTAATGATTTGCGCCAATGCGGTATCGCGGCCGATACGCGTCGCTTTGAACAGAAAACTGCCGGTCTGGTTTATCGTGCCGCCGACCACTTCTGATCCTACCGTTTTTTCTACCGGCAGCGGCTCGCCCGTCAGCATGGACTCATCAATAGTGGAATGCCCTTCCAGCAGCACGCCGTCCACAGCGATTTTTTCACCGGGCCTCACTCTCAACGTTTCGCCCAAGCCTACCAGTTCAATCGGAATATCCATTTCCACCCCGTCTCTAAGCACGCGCGCCGTGCGTGGCTGCAAACCGATCAGCTGGCGAATCGCTCCGGAAGTTTTGCCTCTGGCCCGCATTTCCAACGCTGAGCCGAGATTAATAAATGCCAGGATGATCACGGCGGCCTCAAAATAGGCATGCCGGGCCAGGGAAGGCAGCGTGTCGGAATAGTCAATGACTATCGTGGAATAAAGCCATGCAGAGCCCGTGCCCAGAGCAATCAGGGTATCCATATTGGCCTGACCTAAACGTAGCGATTTGATCGCGCCGCTGAAAAAATGCCCGCCTGAATAAAACAGGATGCAGAAGGTGATCAGCGCGATTTCCGGCCAGAACCATTGCCCTGCCGCCGAATCGATTTCAGGCAACCACCCGAGATGATCGCCAAGCATCAGCGGCACGCCAAGCATCGCGGCCGCGGATGCTTTTTTCATCAGGTTTCGGTAACGTTGCAGCTCCAGCTCTTCCTGTTCGGTTACATCTTCGAGCCCTTCCATCACGGCTGCGTCATAACCGGCCTCCTTAACGGCCTGCGTTAACACCTCGGGATCGGCGTGTCCTTTTACCATCGCTGAATGATCGGCAAAATTGACACTGACCGAAGTTACGCCTTCTACCGCGGACAAGGCACTCTCAACAGCACTTACGCAACCCGCGCAACGCATGCCCAAAATAGATAACCGCAACTCTTCCGCCGCCGTATCAGAAATTTCTTGTGCATTCATAAATTATCCGGTCTGACTAACAATATTAGATACCTTACAGCCAATAAAATATCACTCTACAGTAAAGCCCGCTTCCGTAATGGCCTCTGTAATCGCATCCAGATCCGTTTTTCCAGCATCATATTCAACGCTCACCTCATTATCCTTGGCCGATGCTTTAACTGACACGACACCTTCGATAGTATTCAGTTTATTCGTTACATTCGATTCACAACCGCCACATTTCATGCCGGTAACGGTTAATGTTACAGATTCAGTCATTTCTCTCTCCTTTTAACCAGTACGTTAGTCTTTATATCATACTCGACCGATCGCCAATAATCATGATATAAATTGACATTTCATCATACAAACATCTGGTTTGTCCCGCCTACCCGGATGTTTGTTGCTAACCGGAAATTTCTGTTACTTCCGCTAAAATATAAAGATTCAGTCACAACAATAGCCAACCGGTCTCACTTTGCTTCAGACAATGGATTTTGTATTCACACCCTCCGAAATTTAATACCCACCTAAATACAATGGCAGACTTTATTATCGGACGGCAGCAGATTCTTGACAAAAAGCTGAACATTTACGCCTATGAAATTCTTTTTCGCGGCCAGGATTTCGATTTAAGACGGGAAGACGGCGCCACGCAGGCCACCAATCAAGTTATTACCGACTCCATTCTGGAACTTGGCCTCAACCAGATCGTCGGTCCTCATAAGGCGTTTATTAACTTCACCACACAGAACATTCTGGAAAAAACGCCCATGAATCTTCCCAAGGACCGGATAGTAGTCGAAGTTTTAGAGAATGTGTCCGTCGATTCAAGAATCATCAGCAACCTGAAAGAACTGACCCAGCAGGGCTATACTATCGCCCTGGATGATTTTGTGTTTTCCGAGAAATGGAAGCCTTTGATAGAGTTTGCCGACATCATCAAATTGGATATTCTGGACCTGGGCGAAAACAAAACCCGGACTACCATTGAACAACTTAAACCTTATAACGTGAAACTTCTCGCTGAAAAAGTAGAAACCCATGATGAATATCTATACCTGCGTGAAATGGGATTCGATTATTTTCAAGGCTACTTCTTCCAAAAGCCCAATATCATCGCGGGCAAACGCCTGGGCGTCAATCAGGCCGCCGCTATCCGGTTGCTGACGGTCATTAACGATCCCGAGGTTGAATTTGAACAACTCACCCTGATCATCTCCCAGGATGCCGTGCTCAGCTACAAGCTGCTGCATTACATCAATTCCGCTTTCTTCTCGGTGCCGAATAAAATCAAATCCATCCGCCACGCGATATCTTATCTGGGCTTGAAGGAAATCAAACGCTGGTCGAATATATTGACGTTGGCTTCACTATCGAACAAACCGGTGGCGATGCTGCAGAACGCATTGATCCGCGCCAAAATGTGCGAGCGGCTAGGCGATCTGATTGGCGAACAATCCGAGCATTTTTTCCTGGTCGGCATCTTGTCCAGCCTGGACAGCATCCTGGATATCCCCCTGGAAGACGCACTTGCCCAACTACCCTTGACCGACGACATGACTTCAGCCATATTGGCCGGCGAGGGACCGGCCGGAGAAGCCCTGCGGTGCGTCATCAATTATAACTATTGGAATATTTCAGCCGTGGCGTTTCAGGACCTGGACCAGAAAATCATAGGCGAAGCCTACATCCAAAGCATCAACTGGGCAAAAGATGTACTGAGCGAGGTTATATTGATATAAACTGCCCGACTCCACACCTGTAAATAAATCTATGCAATTAAACACGATTACCAACCAAACTATTGCACTCGCCGGTATTGCCCAGGCGGCGGCGCTGGTTCAACAACTGGCAACAACCGGTACGGCCGATGCCGACGCCATGGAAGCCAGCATTGCCAGTATTTTAAAAATCGATTCCGACAGCGTGACCGATATCTATGGCGGCTTGTCCGGCCTGAAACTAGGGCTTGAACAGCTCCATGAGCAAATGACCGGTTATAAAATTGTCAATCCTGAGCAGGCGCGTTATTCCGCGTCCCTGGTTTTTCTGGAGAAACAGCTGTCCGGTCGCAAGGATATGCTCAAAACCATACGAAACGGCGTGGAAAAAGCCAAGCTCCAAAGTGAGCATTTCGGCCCGATGCATGAAAATGTACTGGCTAACCTCGGCGAAATATACCACAGCACGATCAGCACCCTGCAACCGAGGATTATGGTCAATGGCGAGCCGGGCTACCTGTCCCGACCCGATATCGTCAATAAAATACGCGCATTGTTGCTGGCCGGCATTCGCTCGGCCATTTTATGGAAACAGTGCGGCGGTACCCGCTGGAAGTTCCTGTTTTTCAGGAAAAAGATTCAAGTCGAATTGGAAAACCTGCTGAAACAAATCTAAAGCGTTAACATGACAACTCTTATAGAAGCCGAGCATCTGCATCGCTATTACGGCAAACATTGTGCGGTACATGACGTCAGCTTTACCTTGGAAAAAGGCGAGGTACTGGGCTTTCTCGGACCCAATGGCGCCGGTAAAACGACAACCATGCAGATGCTTTGCGGCAATCTGGCGCCCAGTGCCGGTCAGATTAAAATCAACGGCTTTGATCTGCTCGACCGGCCCAAAGCAGCCAAACGGAGCCTGGGCTATTTACCCGACACGCCGCCGCTATACCGCGACTTAAGCGTGCAGGAGTTTTTGCATTATTGCGCGCAACTGCACGGCATCCCCCGAAGTTCGATAAAGCCGGCCATCGCCAAGGCTAAAGAGCGCTGCGGTCTCAATGACGTCGCCGACCGGCTGATCACCAATCTGTCCAAAGGCTTCCAGCAGCGCGTCGGCATTGCCCAGGCCATCCTGCACAACCCGGATGTCATCATACTGGATGAGCCGACCGTGGGCCTCGACCCTATTCAAATCCGTGAAATCCGCACGCTGATCCGCGAACTGGGCCAGGATCACGGTGTTATCCTGTCCACGCATATTCTGACCGAAGTCCAGGAATCCTGTTCGCATGTACAAATCATCCATCAGGGGCGACTGATCCTGAAAGAAACCATTGCCGGCCTTAACCGGCAAATGAATACCGGCACGTTGCGGGCCAGTACGCGCCTCCCGCCTGATCTGGACGCGCTGATGTCGCTGCCTGGCGTGACCTCCATCGAAACCGTGACCGAACGCCAGATCAGAATTCATCACAGCACGAACGACCACACGGCCGAGCGAATTGCCGAGACCATTGTAGCTTCAGGATGGGGTCTGCAGGAACTGACACCGATCAAACGATCGATGGAAGATATTTTTATTACCCTGACCCAAGAACCGAAACAGATCGACTTATGATTCTAGCTATTGCCGCGCGTGAGTTTAAAACCCTGTTTTCATCGCCGATGGCCTGGACGATATTGGCGATTCTGCAATTCATCCTCGCCTTTTTATTCTTATCGCAAGTCGAAACCTTTACCATGCTCCAGCCCAAACTGGCTGCTATCGAAGGCGCGCCGGGGCTGACCGATATCATCGTCACGCCCTTGTTCGGAAACGCGGCCATTATCCTGTTGCTGGTAACCCCGCTGTTGACCATGCGCTTGATTTGTGAGGAACGAAGAAACAAAACCTTGTCATTGCTGCTTTCGGCACCTGTTTCCAACAGCGACATCATTATCGGCAAGTATCTGGGCACGCTCGGCTTATTGCTGCTGATAATCCTGCTGACCGCGCTGATGCCGTTATCCCTGCTTGCGGGCGGCGAGCTGGATTTCGGCAAACTGTTCGCCAACATACTGGCGTTACTGCTGCTGGTTTCCGCTTTCGCCGCGACCGGCCTGTTTGTATCCTGCCTGGCCGGTCATCCGACCGTTGCCGCCCTGGGTACGTTCGGCCTGTTACTGGTGCTGTGGGTTCTGGACTGGACAATGGGCATGGATGACCAACGTAGCGAGTTGTTTGAATACCTGTCCCTGTTAAGGCATTTCCAGAATATTCAAACCGGCCTGGTCAGCAGCCTCGATATCAGCTATTTTCTGCTGTTTATCAGCACTTTTATCCTGCTCAGCATACGCAGACTCGATAACGACCGGTTGCAAAGATGAAGATATCCCGACGCATACATCAGCGGATACGCGTGAAAAACCTGCTGCTGACCTTGATGTTGCTGGCCGCCATCGGTGGACTGGCCTGGTTAAGCACCCGCTACACCCTGGAAACCGACATAACCGCCAATGCCGGTAACACGCTGTCTCCGGCTTCGGTAAAGCTGCTTGCGTCCATGCCGGACAAACTCGCCATCACGGTTTACATGAAAGCAGATCAGCCGATTCGCAGCCAGATCGCGCAACTGGTCGACCGTTACAAACGACATAAACCCGACCTGAGCCTCACTTTCATAGATCCCGATACGCAACCGGAAAAGACGCGCGAGCTGAATATCGGCCCAGCCGGCGCCATTCTGATCGAATATCAGGGTCGTATCGAGAAATTAACCTTTATTGATGAATCGTCCTTGACCAATGCCCTGCTGCAACTGGCCAATGCCCATGAACGCTGGATCACGTTCCTGACCGGCCATGGCGAGCGTTCGGTTGAAGGACAGGCCAATTTTGATCTGGAGCAATTCGGCAAGGAACTGGCCCGACGCAAGATCAACGCCCAAACCATTAACCTGGCCACACTGCCGGCCATTCCCGATAACTCGGCATTGCTGGTCATGACCGCCCCGACGGTGCCGCTGCTGGCGAACGAAACCGAGATCATCAATCGCTACATAGAACAAGGCGGCAATCTGCTCGTGCTGGCCGATCCTGATGCCGTGCATCTCGATACCCTGGAGCAGCGCCTGGGCATACATCGACTGCCTGGCGCCATCATGGACGGCAGCACCCAGTTGTACGGCATTACCGATCCGAGTTTTGTGCTCGTGGCGGAATACGGGCCTCACGCCATCACGCAAGGTTTCCAGACCACCACGATCTATCCCGCTGCCGCGGCGCTGGAAATAGACGCGGAATCGGATTTTCAGGCAGAAGCCATATTCAGCAGCGCCCAACAGTCCTGGACAGAAACCGGCCCTGTTAAAGGAAATGTCCAATTTGATGCCGACAGCGATGAAAAACAAGGTCCGCTGCCCGTGGCCTATGCGTTGACGCGCGCCGCCAATGAAAAAACGCAGCAACGCATCGTCGTCGTCGGGGACGGCGATTTTCTGTCCAATGCCTATATCGGCAATGTCGGCAACCTGGACATGGGGCTCAGAATGGTCAACTGGCTGATCCATGACGACCGTTTTATCGACATTCCGGCTAAAACCGCCAGCGATAAAAGCCTGCAATTGACAGAAACATCGGTTGCCGTCATCGGCTTCGGCTTCCTGCTGGCCATACCCTTATCGTTAATGGGCACCGGATTTTTGATCTGGCGCCGACGCAAACGGCGATAAATATAAAATTTCAATAGATTGATCAGCAACCCACGGAAAACACGTGACTCATGAACGGCGGCATGAATTGCCGGGCAAAACCAAATAAATTCATGTCCTCCGTGTGCTTCGTGGTTTTATGCTTTAAGCACCATTACCTTTGACTCCTTGGCTTTACTTTCATGCCCGAATTACCCGAAGTTGAAACGACCCGACGCGGCATAGCGCCTTATATTGAAGGACAAACGGTCAGACGCGTCATTATCCGCCAACCCAGCCTCCGCTGGCCGGTGCCGGAAAATCTCGATCAAATCTTGAAAGGCCGGCGCATACAAGCCGTTTGCAGAAGAGCGAAGTATCTGCTGCTTGCCACCGATGCCGGCACGTTGCTGCTGCATTTGGGCATGTCCGGCAGTTTGAGGATCATTGCCAACGGCCAGACCGCCGGCAAACATGACCATATCGATTTTATTTTTGATGACAATATCATCCTGCGCTTCAACGATCCGCGCCGGTTTGGCGCGGTGTTATGGACATCGGCGCCGGCCGAACAACATCCGCTGCTCAAAAACCTCGGCCCCGAACCATTGCTGGCGGATTTCAGCGGCGAGTTGCTCTATAAATTGTCCAGAAACAAAAAAATGGCGGTCAAGTCATTCATTATGGACAGCCACATAGTGGTTGGCGTCGGCAATATCTACGCCAATGAAGCCTTGTTCATGGCCGGCATACACCCCGCACGTCAAGCGGGCAAAATTGCCCTGTCCCGTTATCAGAAACTGGCCGACTGTATTCGTATGATCCTGCATCAGGCTATCGCACAAGGCGGCACGACATTGCGCGACTTTGTCAACGAAGCCGGAAAACCGGGCTATTTCCAGCAACAGCTCAATGTCTACGGCCGGACCGGACTGCCTTGCCCCCGCTGCCGACAGACTTTAAAGGAAATCAGGTTATCCAATCGTTCAACGGTATTTTGCGGCGATTGTCAGCGGTAATGGTAAGGTGCACTTCTACTTCCAACATGAGCGGCTTGACTCGAAAATTTACGAACGCTATCCCGAATTTCACCCACTTTGAATCGAATCAATTAAGGCTGGTTAATGTCCGCATCTGTCGAATATCTTCGTAGCGGCGCGGTAATATCGTCAAATTCAGGCATGGAAATACTTGTCGAACCGTAAGTGTCCGGCAGATTGTTGCCGGTATTTAACTGAAACGAACCGGCCATACCGATAAATTTGCTTTATCCCTGTTAATCCTTATAATTGCCGCCTGCTTTCAGGTTCCATCGGTTTTTTGCCGATGGTTAAACGGGAAGTCGGTCAGGTTATGCCAATGCCGACGCTGCCCCCGCAACGGTAGATAAGTGAAAGAATCGTTAATATGCCACTGTGTCATGCATGGGAAGGTGACGATTCAGGCTCTCGCCACTTATAAGCCCGGAGACCGGCCCGAAAGTATTATTCGGAACAGCGGAGGGCTGTCTGCGAAAAAGACAGCATATCTTCGTCGTCTTCTTTTTGTCCTCCGTTGTTATTACACAACCTTTATGCGCGGGCGGCGCAGAGGACACATGCGAAAATTCATAGTCAGTTCATTATTGTTGGCCGGTTTTAACAGCCCTGTACAGGCTCGGGAAACTCAGGCTGACGAATCGCTCAATTTACCCGAAATGGTCGTGACGGCCACACGAACGGAAACCCCGAAAAACCAGTTGGCGGCTTCGGCAACCGTTTATTCCCGAACCGATATCGAACGTCTGCAATCCAAAACCCTGCCGGAACTGTTGCGGCACACGACCGGTATCGATATGACGCAAAGCGGTTACGGTCAAAACACCAGCGTTTACATGCGTGGCACCAATTCCGATCACGTACTGGTCCTGGTCGACGGCATTAAAGTCGGCTCGGCGACCTTGGGCACGACACCGTTTCAGTTTATTCCCATCGACCAGATCGAGCGCGTGGAAATCATCAAAGGCCCGCAATCGAGCCTGTACGGTTCTGAAGCGATAGGCGGCGTCATCCAGATTTTTACCCGCAAAGGCGGTCAGGAAGAAAAACCCAGTTTCAGCGTGGATGCCGGCGGCGGATCATACGATACCATCAAGACCTCCGGCACGGTCAGCGGCAAATGGAAAAACAGTTGGTACAGCCTGGGTGCATCGCATTTCAATTCCCAGGGCTTTGATAACCGCGAACCGATTCCGGGGCGTTTCGGCCTCGACCAGCCCGACAAGGACGGTTACCGCAACACGGGCTTGAACGCCAGGCTCGGCTACCGTTTCGACAATAATGCCGAACTGGAAGCCTTTTTCATGCGCGCCGAAGGCAAAAACCAATACGACGGCAACTTCCAGAACAAAACCAAATTCGTTGACCAAGTGGTCGGCACATCAGCCAGCATGGATCTACTGGATAACTGGCGGTCAACGCTGCGCCTGGGGCAAAGCCGTGACGACAGCGACCAGTTTGCGCCCGACGGGTCATTCGCCAGCCGTTTCAACACGACGCGCTGGAACACCACCTGGTTGAACGAATTCACACTGTCCGACGATCACCGACTGATTGCCGGCACGGATTACCGCGTCGATGAAGTGGAAAGCACGACGTCTTACAAAGAGACATCGCGCTACGATATCGGCATATTCACGGAATTGCACAGCCGCTTACTGGACAGTCATTTTATCAATGCCTCTTTACGCTGGGATGAAAACGAGGCTTTCGGTGACTATGTCACCGGCAATTTCGGCTGGCGCTTTAACTCGGACTACGGCATCAGTACCTTCGCCAGCTTCGGCAACGCCTTCAAGGCGCCGACCTTTAACGATCTTTATTTTCCGAATTTCGGCAACGCCAGCCTGAAACCGGAAAAATCGACTACTTTTGAGACAGGGCTTGCCGGCGACCATTGGCTACAATGGGAAGTGCGGGCTTATCACACCAATATCGACAACCTGATCACGCCGGTCACGAATCCGGTCACGTTTGATTTGAGCGCGGAAAACGTCGGCAAGGCTCAAATCGACGGCATTGAAATCCAAATCAGCAAGCAGTGGCGAGGCTGGGACGGCAAACTGGGACTCGACCTGTTAAGCCCCAAAAACCGCGAAACCAATGCCCGCCTGCCGCGCCGCGCCGAGAAAACCCTGTCGTTTGATCTGTCCAGGTCATTCGGATCATTGGATCTGGGCACGCATGTCCTGGCCCAAGGCGACCGCTTCGATGAAGCTCGCAACCAGACCAAAGTGGCCGGTTACGTCACCGTCGACCTGCGGTCAGCCTATCATTTCAATAAAAACTGGATATTGAGCGCGCAACTCAATAACCTGCTGGATAAAAACTATCAGACAATTAATACTTACAACACCGCGGACAGGAACTTCTTCCTCGCTATTCATTATAATAATTGACCCTACATCGCTGGACTTTAATCACTAACCCATTTGGAGATAACAATATGAATATAAAACAATGGCTGCAAGTCGAGTATTTGCCGATTCCGCTGATCGCTATCATGGCGCTGACGCGCTTTCATCATTTCGGCGATGTTCTGCATCTGCCCGATGCCTCGCTGGCGGTTTTCTTCTTCGCCGGCTTTTACCGCAAAAAAGCCTTATTCGCCTTTTTGTTATTACTGGCCGGCTTGATCGATTATGTCGCGATCGCAAACGGCACCAGCGCCTGGTGCGTGTCCCCTGCCTATGTATTTCTGGTTCCGACCTATGCGGTCATGTGGTTGGCGGGCCGTTACTGCTCGAAGTTCAAATCATTTAACGCACCCGAACTGGCCATCTCGGTCGGTCTGATGGCACTGGCCACCTCAGTTGCATTCGTCATCTCGAACGGCAGTTTCTATCTATTTTCAGGACGTTATACGGATTTGTCATGGGCGCAATACGTTGCTCGCGTGGCACAGTATTATCCGCCTTATGTAGGCTTCGCCATGGTTTATGGATTAGCCGGTTACCTGATTATCAAGCTATTGAAATCAATGCCTGACTTACAGGCAGCACATAAAGAAGTTTGAAGCTGTTTCCACAGAGGGCTTTAAGCCCTCTGTGCCACTAATGTTCTGCCCGTACCAATCAGACTACTTCTTTGGCCCGGTCAACCGACCACAATTTTTCCAGTTGATAAAACTCGCGTGCCTGGGCCGTCATCACATGAACGATGACATCGCCCAGATCCAGCAATACCCAGTCAGCGCCTTGGTCGCCTTCGATGCCGAGCGGTCTAAAACCGCTCTCTTTGACTTTTTCCGATACGTACTCGCATAAAGACCGAACATGACGATCGGAAGTACCGGTAGCGATAACCATATAATCGGTAAAACTGGTTTTACCCCTGACATCTATTGTGGTGATGTATTGTCCTTTGCGTTCATCCAAAACGGTCTGGACAATATTTAATAACTCATCTGTTCGCATTCAAATTCCTATAGTCAATAAATTATGAGAGCTTAACTCTCGTAAAGCTTATGTTGCTTAATGTATTCTATGACAGCATCAGGCAATAAAAAACCCGGATTGTGTTTTTCCGCAATCATTTGTCTGATAGCCGTTGCCGAGATTTCAAGCTGTGTAACTGGCTGAAAGAATAATTTGCCGGCCGGCGCCTGCGTGAGCTCGCTTATCCCGTTAGCCTTTTTGGCCGCGAAATAGCCGTCAAGTTCCTGTAATTGAACCCCTGGCCGCGTCATGACGACGATATGCGCATAATCGAACAACTGCTGCCAGCAATGCCAGTTGGTCAGATTTTTAAACGCATCGGCCCCGACAAACAGTATTAAAGTCTGTTCGGGGAATTCCAGCCTGAAGGATTTTAGCGTATCGATCATATAGGACCGACCCGCCCTGTCCAGTTCCCGGGTATCGATGACAAAGCCGGACTGATTTTGAATAGCCAGTTCCAGCATCCGCACGCGCATCAGCGCCGTGGCGGCTGGTTGTTCGCGATGGGGGGGATGGGCGCTGGGCAACAAGCGGATCTCGGTCAACCCGAAAACTTCCTTGACTTCCAGCGCCGGGCGCAGATGACCGTAGTGCACCGGATCGAACGTGCCGCCCAAAATACCGATCATTTATTGCCGGATATGGCCATCGCCGAGCACAATGTATTTCAGCGAGGTCAGGCCCTTCAAACCGACCGGGCCGCGTGCGTGCAGTTTGTCAGTGCTGATGCCGATCTCGGCGCCCAAGCCATATTCAAAGCCGTCGGCAAAACGCGTCGAGGCATTGACCATGACCGAACTGGAATCGACTTCCCTCAGGAAGCGTCGGGCCAGCGTGTAGTCTTCCGTGACAATGGCTTCGGTATGGCCGGAACTGTACCGATGGATATGCTCCATGGCCTGATCCGGCCCATCGACAATCCGGATCGATAAAACCGGCGCCAGGTATTCGCTGCGCCAGTCTTCCTCGGTTGCTCTTTTGCACCCTGGAATCAGGGAGCAGGTTTTCAGGCAGCCGCGCAATTCCACGCCTTTTTCCTCATATTCCCTGGCCAGTCTCGGCAATACTTTCGCGGCAATGCCTTCGGCCACCAGCAATGTTTCCATGGCATTACAAACCCCGTAACGATGGGTTTTGGCATTAACGGCTATGTTAATGGCCTTATCCATATCGGCTTTATCGTCGATATAGACATGGCAAATGCCATCCAGGTGCTTGATCACAGGGATCGTGGCCTCCTTGGAAATACGCTCGATCAGGCTTTTGCCTCCACGCGGCACGATCACATCCACGTACCGGTCCATCGTGATCAATTCGCCGACGGCCGCGCGGTCCGCAGTCGCCACACATTGCACCGCCTCCACCGGTAAGCCGGTCTCCGCCAGACCTTTGGTGATACAGGCTGCGATCGCCTGATTGGAATGCAGCGCTTCCGAGCCGCCTCGTAGAATACAGGCATTGCCCGATTTAAGGCACAAGGCCGCGGCATCAACCGTCACATTGGGACGAGACTCGTAAATAATGCCGATCACGCCCAACGGCACGCGCATTTGCCCGACCTGTATGCCGCTGGGCCGGTAACTTAAATCGCTGATTTCACCGACCGGATCAGGCAAGGCGGCCACCTGTTTCAGACCTTCGATCATCGCCTGGATGCGCGCCGGTGTTAAGGCAAGCCTGTCCAGCGATGCCGCATCCAGACCGTTTTGCCTGCCGGCCTCCAGATCCTTGGCGTTTTCCGCAATCAGCATGTCTCGATCGGCTTCGATGATTTCCGCTATTTTCAGTAAAGCCTGATCTTTCTTGTACGATTCGGTTCGACTGATTTCTCTCCCCGCTGCCCTGGCGTTAAAGCCCAGACTGCTCATATATTGTTTGATTTCCATGATTCTCTCTCAAACGGATCTAAATTAACTTTCCATTATAAATCGATTCCATGCCCATTGACAGTAAGCATTTCTACTTAGTTATTTCTTATTTTTCAAACAGATAAATTAAAAATTGACTTTTCATCCGTTTCATCATTACATTCGGAATTGTCAGTCTCGACAAGCATCCGCTCCATCCGCCGGATCGGCCGAACCTCCGGCATCGCTCTAGAAGCAATAACAATAAAAAAATCGAGGAGAAGCTATGACTCAATTAAGCGAAGAAGAACGCGAAAAAATCATCAAGAGCCCGCCTGTTGGCACCTGGGCTCTGATGCTAATGGTTGGCGCCGGCATGGTTGCCGCCTGGCTGTTTCTCTATTACGGCGTATTTCTGCCGCGTGGTGCTATAGACTAAAGGGGACCTTATGAATACCGACCCATTGAAAAAGAAATGGTCCAGTGCAATCCAGTCCTTAGCCGAGCAGTTTAAAGGCGACCCTGTTCATATTGATCCGTTGGAAAAAAAATGGATATACGTGATACTGGGCATGGCCGGCCTGCTTGTCGGCATCATTATCATAGATGCGCTGTTTCACGGCATTAATCCTCCCAGCCATGTTGAAACCATCGATTCAGCCCGCCTGCATCTGAGCGAGGAATTCGCCGAGGACAACCTGGGCGTTCAGGTTGATGAAAGCGGCAATATCACGGTCCGGATAGTAGCCGGTCGTTACGGATTTTACCCCAAACAGGTTACCGTCCCTTCCGGCACGACTTTAACATTCCGCTGGGCCAGCATGGATGTCTTGCACGGCATTCACTTGCCCATGACCAACATGAATACGATGATACTGCCGGGCTATGTCGCAGAGCTGAAGACCGATTTTCCAAAACCCGGCAACTACCCTTTGCTATGCAATGAATATTGCGGCATGGGACACGATCACATGTGGGGCAGTATCACAGTCGTCGCGAAAGAACACTGGACCGCACCGGTAAAAACAGCTTCCAAAGGAGACAGCAGTCATGAATGATGCTGAAGAAAAAAAACTGGCGCTAAGCCATATGTGGATCGCTTTCGGGGCATTCCTTATCGCCTCATTCATGGGCGCCTATCAGGTTCTGGAACGCAGCGGCTTCCTGCCGATTATTGAGTCAAGCCGGGTTTATTTCGCTTCGGTCAGCAGCCATGGCGTATTGATGGCTTATGTTTTAACGGTTTTTTTTATACCCGGTTTTGGTTATTACACGGCCACGACCAGCCTGAAGCAGCCGGTATGGAACATAAAACTGGCCTGGGCCGGCTTCGGCGTGTCCCTGTTGGGTACGGTCCTGGCAGCCATCCCCTTGCTGACAGGTTCCGCTTCCGTACTCTATACCTTTTATCCGCCCATACAGGCGCACTCCTTGTTTTACGTCGGTGCCACCTTATTGCTTGCCGGCTCCTGGGTCTGGTGCTGGATCATGATTGTCATGATGGGGCAATGGAAGCAGGCCAACCCCGGACAGCCTGTGCCTCTGGCTATGTTCGCAACCGTGTCCAATGCCGTGTTATGGCTATGGACCAGCGTCGGTGTTGCCCTGGAAGTATTGTTTCAACTGATCCCTCTGGCTTTCGGCTGGATGGATACGGTCGATCCCGGACTGGCGCGCACCTTGTTTGCCTGGACCTTGCACCCCATTGTTTACTTCTGGCTGATCCCCGCCTACACGGCCTTTTATGTATTCGTGCCAAAGCAGGCGGGCAGCTATATACTGAGCGATGAACTGGCCAGAGTCTCCTTTATTGTGCTGGTCGTCTTCAGCCTGCCAATCGGCTTCCATCATTTATATATGGATCCGGAGCAGGCCAAAGGCTGGAAGCTATTGCACGGCATCGGTACATTTATCGTCACCCTGCCGACACTGCTGACCGGCTTTGCCGTGATTGCCTCGCTGGAAATAGCCGGCAAACTGCGCGGCGGCAAAGGCCTTTTCGGCTGGATTGGCGCCCTGCCTTGGCGCAACCCGATGGTGCTGGCCATGATTCTGGGCCTGATGATGCTGATGCTGGGCGGTTTCGGCGGCATCGTCAATGCCAGCTATGCCATGAACGCCATGATTCACAATACCGCCTGGGTTCCCGGCCATTTTCACCTGATCTTTGCCGGCACGACCGTCATCATGTACTTTGCCATTGCTTATTATCTCTGGCCAATATTGACGGGCAAGCCGCTGTTCTCGCAGAACATGGCCTTACTGCAGTTATGGACCTGGTTTATCGGCATGGTCGTCCTGAGCACTCCCTGGCACATTCTGGGATTATTAGGCCAGCCCCGGCGCATTTCCAGCGTTCAGTACAACAGCCCCCTTACCCTGGCATGGGATACATTTGAACTGGCCATGATTGTCGGCGGCCTGATAATGCTGGGGTCAGCTTGTTTATTTGTCTACAATCTGGCGAAGACTCAATTAAATTCAACAACTGAAACCTATAAAGGCGAAGTCGAATACGCCGAACCGATCTATCCGGTCGCTCGTTTGCCTGAATTTCTGAATGACTTCAAAATCTGGAACTGGGTCATAGCAGCCGCCATGCTTATCAGTTTCGGCTATCCTATTCTTCAGTTCTTTTTCATGGACACGTTCGAATCAAGCGGATGGGGGTACTAACATGAATAAAATAATCCAAACGGCATTGCTGGGTCTTTTGGCCACAAGCCTTGCACATGCCGAACCCTCCTCTCAAGTTGCCTGGACGTCCGACCAGCTGAACTTCGTAAAAAAAGGCAACAGCAAAAACGGCAAGGAATTGACCGCCCAGTGCATTGGCTGTCACGGCGAAAAAGGCATCAGTCCGACGCCTGAGTTTCCCTCGCTGGCGGGCCAGTTGGCAACCTATATCTACAAACAGTTGCAGGATTACAAAAACGGCCAGCGTACTCACCCGCTCATGACCTCGATAGCGGCGGGATTAAGCGACCAGGATATGGCCGATATGGCCGCCTGGTACAGTTCACTGCCGCCGCCCAGGAACAAAGCCGGCAATAAAGAGCTGGAAATTGCCGAGCGACTGGTATTCGAAGGCGACGGCAGGCGCACCCTGCCTCCGTGTTACACCTGTCATGGCCCCGAAGGGCAAGGCGAGAAAATGGATATACCGGCCCTGGCAGGGCAGCAGGCCGAATATTTCGCAGCCACACTCACGGCCTATAGAAATGGCGAGCGCCACAACGACATCTACAGTCGCATGCGCATACTCAGCCAGCAGCTGAGCGATACGGAAATACAAGAGCTTGCGCAATATTACCAGCAACTGCAGTGATGGTGAGACTATGAACATCCTGCCTATAGGCCTGTTAACCACGATGTTGGCAGGCAGCCTGTCAGTCCTGCCGGTTTTCGCCCAGGAAACGCCCGGGACGGGCAGCAGTAAGATTTTTAAGGCGAATGAACAGAAGCCGAAGAACGATTACAACATCACCATCAATTATGAACTGGGGATGCACTGCACCGGCTTTGACTTTTCTTACTGTTGCGTCTTGCCGCCCTACAATTCCATCCAGAGCCAGGTCATTAAGACGGCCGGCTCTACCTATGAATTTCCGCGGTTGCTGGCCGCCGACCCGAACGATCCGACCGTTTTAGTCGACGGCGACAAGCGCATGAAGCTTGAATACGGTCACGTCGGCAACACCTTTTCAGAAGGCACGAAACTGGCTTACTGGAACATACCGTACGACGTAAACCACGATGGCAAATACGGCAATAATGAGAATGTCGCCAACGCTTATTTCACCCACCTGTATGTCTACAAGGGGTTGAAAGGTGACAATCCCGACAACACCAGCAAGGACAGCGAAAAGCAGCGGATCGGCATCGAAATCCCCATCCCGCGCGATATGGGCCCGGCCGGCGCGGCGGCGCCGAGCCCCGTGAAAGGCGGCCATCTGCATTACACGGGCGATAAGGGCACCGTTGTTTATACCAAATCGCCGGTACTGGACAACGTGCCTATCGTGCTGACCAACCCGGGCATCTGGGATGCGCTGGGTCTGCCGTTGACGCCCTTCTATGACGACATGATGCGAAAAAGCCCGCTGGAAATCGTGGAAAGTGACATCCGGCCTTATCAGGAAGCCTGGGTGGGACTGGTCGACGCCAAAACCAATCAGCCCATTATCGATAGCCATTCCGGCAACCCCGTGAAATTCATCGGCACCAATCCGATCGATGTGCCCAACTGCTCCAACTGCCATTCCAATGAGAACGCCAATGGCGACACCTTCACTTTGTACAAACAGGAAAAAGCGTTCTGGAAAGGTCTGGGCGCCAGCGATTACATGGCCGATTTAAAGGCCACATCCATTTCCATTTTACAGATCCACGACGCCCGCCACGGCACACAGTTTACGGCCAAATACGATCCATCGAGCCGAGCCACCCAAAACCGCTTGGGCGCCGATCCGGTTTTATGCCAGCAATGCCATGCCGATAACGTCATCGGCGTGCTGCAATCGAAGGGTGTCGTCGAAGTCATTTCCGGCGGCCAGAAAATTGAAGGCGACAATCCGATTCCGCCCCTGTCGCAAGCCTTGCACCGGGTTCATCAGACCATACGCCCCATGCCCGACTCGTACGGCCGCACCGGCACCTGCGCCGGCTGCCATCCTTCGCACAGGCAGGACGGCTCCATGGACGGCTATGCCATCACGGCGGACGGCAGGAATTTTTACGCCTCATCCGACAACCGCGACTCCAAAGGCGGCTGTTTTGCCAGCCGCGACGTCCATTCCAACCCCGACAAGGATAAAGACGGCGTCGGTACCCCCGAGCATCTGAATGAAATCGGCAAATGGATACAGGCCAATGTCTCTAAAATCGGCACCGGCGAAGGCGGCAACGGCGTCTGGTGCACCAACTGCCATACCCAGCTCTCCAGGGAACTGTATCAGCGAGATGATTTGGAAAATGCCTTCAAGCAAACCGGCAAAACCATCCGCGACCAGTCGCTGGATGACATCGCCAAGGCGATAGGCGTCGACCGCAGAACGCTGGAAGAACAGTATCTTGATCCTAAAGTGGTACCGGATGAAAACGGCCATGATACCCCCGGCAAATCCGGCATTCTGAAAACCTGGGCCAAGGACCACATGGTGCCTGATATTGCCGTCATTGCCACCAAAGACGGCAAACCGCTGGTGACCAAGGATGAAGACGGTGATATCAATGTCTCGATATTATCGGCTAATCCTTCGGTAAAAATGTCCGCGTTGACAGTGCCGGAAGACGCCAACGGCGTCACGGCGGTCTCCTATGACGCGGCCTCACACGGCCGGGACTACTGGCTGGCGCCCGGCGAGCCGCATTGCGCCGACTGTCACGCGCCGCCCTACGTCGAAGGCCAGGGCGGCGTAGCCTTCCCGATCAATCAGCCCGGCAAGTACAGCCTGATGCGCTATTCGAAAGGCCATGCCGGCCTTGCCTGTCAGGCATGTCACGAGTCCATCCACGGCTTGTACCCGGTAACGACGGCAGTCGACACCACAACTTACAAACAGGCGCCGCAATACAATCCGGACGGCAGCCACGGTCCGCTGTTATGCGCATCCTGTCATCAGACCAACCAATTCGGCGTGCCGGTTGTCGCGGAAGCGTTGACTTGGAACGGCAAGAAAATCAAGGATGATCTGGATGCGGCGATCAGCTGGATACATGCCAACGCGCCGGATTTGGGCGGCAAAAATCCTAAATAACCGCAAAACGCCGATGGGCATTGCCCCGTCGGCATGGATGCAACGATGAGACAGTTTTTATGCCTATAAAGAAGATCGGTTTATTATTCTGGCTTTCCTGCACCATCAGCGGCGCTGCCGTTGCCGACACGGTGCTGGTCAAAGTCGGCAACGGCCAGGTTACCGAACAGCAACTGGAAAAAGCCATGAGTGCGGCGCCTTTCGCCAATCAGTTTCCGGCGATGGATGAAAAAGACCAGGCCTACCTGCGCGGCGACATGCTGATGCGTCTGGCCAGATCGGAAGCGCTCTATCAGGAAGCCGTCGCCTCCGGCATGACCGAAACCGAGACCTACAAGCAGGAAATGAGCAATTTCCGCACGTCCCTGCTGGCGCAACGTTATCTGACGCATCTGCGCGATCAGATCAGCATCCTGGCTGCCTTGGAAAGCCGACTGAAAGGCGACTTGAAAGGCAACGGCGACGCGCTTATGGCGGCCCGCGCCGCCTATATTGCGCGGCAATTCAAGAATTTGAAGGAAAGCCGCATAGCCAAGCTTAAGCAACTGGCCCAGATCAAAACTTATTTCGAACGTCTGGATAAAAATACAAAAGCCGATACCGTACTGGCGGAAGCGACCGGCTATACCATTAAATACGCCGATCTGATGCCGCCTCAAGGCGCTGTTAACACAGATCCTCAACCTATTAAAGACAAGGTCAACGAGTGGCTTGAACTAATGCTTCTGGCACGTGCGGCAGTAGCCGAGGGCATTGACGTTGAAACGCAAGTGGCCGATTACGGGCACTATCTGGGCGCCAAAATGCTGCTGGCGGCACAGGAACGGCAATGGATACCCGACGATAAAACGCTGCTCGATTATTTCCATAAACATCCGAAGATCGGCTACATCCCCGAACGCAGGCAAATCGGCCAGCTTGTCGCGGCCACCAGGGAACAGGCCGAAGCCCTGCGCCGACGCATACAGGCCGGTGAAAGCCTGTTTAAACTGGCGGCCGAATACAGCATCGATCCGTATGGCCGCGAGCATGCCGGCGATATGGGCTGGCTGCAGGAAGGCAGCGGTTTCGACGCGGTCGAACAGGTCCTGAAAATACTGCCAAACAATCAGGTCAGCGATATTATCCAGACCCCCAGGGGTTGGCACCTGGTCATGATCGTGAACCGCAAGCCTGCCGAGCATAAAGAATTTGCAGGGATAAAAGATAGGGTAAAACAGGCCTTGATCGCCGAGAAAATGACGGCTTATCTGGAACAGGTCATGGCCAGGCATCCGCTGGATTGGCAGATAAAAGACCGTATTTGATACTTGAGCCCGGCCGGTCACTCAAGCAACGGTTTGACGATCGTGTCGAATGCCTCATCATTAAAGATACCGGTTTGCATGAAGACCGGCCGGCCTTCGCGATCGATGATAACGGTAAAAGGCAGAACGCCGGCCGGGTCGCCCCACTGATTCAATAACTCATATTGCTGGGCGGGGTCGGCGCGTAGGATTGGATAATTGATTCCCAGGGTGCGGGCATAGTTGCGTAATTTTTTTGTCTCATCGAGACCGATGCCGATAATCTGCAGTCCCTGCCCTGCATAGGCCTGCTGATATTGCATAAAATACGGAATTTCAATCTGACAAGGACCGCACCAGGTCGCCCAAAAGTTCAGCATGATGACTTTGCCGCGCCACTCAGACAGATTATGCTCTTTTCCATCGAGGTCGTTCAGGATCAAAGCAGGTAGAGCCCTGACCTTGTTTACCGGCCTGATATGTTCGGTCTGCGCAGCCATGGCGGGCGCAAAAAATCCTCTAGCGCCTGCCAATATTGCGGCCATGCCGATATACCATATCGGGAACACTTTTTCTTTTTTAACCAATTTAATCATAATGTTACACGCCAATGACTTAAGAGATTGAGATAAACCGAAACAGAGTCGATAGACTATATTAATAATTCCTAATATACTAAAAGTATATCCAGGCTGATTTTCCGACTGCAAATAACAAAAAAAACGGCATACACCATGTTTGACCTATCAAAATACGCTACCTCCGCCGCTACGGCTTTATTACTGGGCTGCATAGGCTTTTCCGCCCCGGCCGTCGCCGAAAGCAACAACAACTACACGCTCGAACAAGCCGTCAATTATGCGCTGGACAATAATCCGAGCCTGCAGGTCATGCATGAACGAATTGCCCAGGCCGAAGCCCAGGTCGGCGAAGCGCTGGCCAGCTTTTATCCGCAGGTCAAAACGCGGCTTTCCTACGAGCATTCCGACAACCCTGCCCGCGCGTTCAGCATGGTTATCTCGCAGCGGCGGCTGGACTTAGGCGGTACTGACTTCAACCATCCCGGCGGTGTCGACAATTATCGCCCGGAAGTGATCGCCACTTACTCGCTCTTTAACGGTGGCCAGGACTATCAAAACAAAATAGCCGCCGAACTGGGCGTGGACGCGGCCACACTTGAGGAATCGGCGACGCGCAACCAGCTGATTCAGGCAGTCACCTCGGCATTTTACAGCGTGCTGGCCGCCAAGGAAGCGCATAAAGTGGCTCAGCGCTCCATTGATGCGGTAAAAAGCGAGCTGGAGCAAAGCCGTACCCGCTATGAAGCCGGAACCGTACTCAAATCCGACGTGTTATCGCTGGAAGTGCAACTGGCCGAGGCCCAGGATGCCGAAATCCAGGCCGCCAATGCCATAGAACTGGCTCAAAGCGGACTCAGGACCCTGATGGGAATCGATGCCAGTGGAGAATTCGGTATCGCCGAAAGTTCGGTCTGGCAACTGCCGCAACTCGATAAATCTTTTGAAACGCTGCTGACTCAAGCAATCGCACAGCGCCCCGAATCGGAAGCCGCCCAGAAACAGATTGAAATTGCCGAGCGCAAGCTTAGCGCCGCCAAAGGCGCTCATCTGCCCCGAGCCGATGCTTATCTCAGCTACGGCTCCGACAGCAAGAACCTCGATTACTCGACCAACCGCGACAATGTCACCGCCGGCGTCCAGGTCGAACTGGACGTCTTCTCAGGTTTTCGCACCAGCGAAAATGTGAAAAAAGCCGAGAGGCAGCTTGCCGAAGCGAAGAAAATCGCCCGGAAAATACAGCTCGACATCGAAAATGACGTTAAAACCGCCTATCTGAAACTTCAGGAGGCATTGGAGCGGGTCAAAGTGACAACCGTTTCGGTCACGTCCGCGGAGGAAGCTTTCCGGCTTGTCAGCGAACAGCGCCAGGCCGATGTCGTCACCATCACGCGCTATATCGAAAGCGAGGTCGCGCGCGACAAGGCCAACTCGCGCGTCATCGCCGCCCGTTACGATGCCCTGCAGGCGGAAGCCGAACTCAATAAAGCGTTAGGTAATTGGAAATAAAGGAATCTTTATGACAGATCACAACCCGGCCATGAAAAACAAATGGCTCATCCCGGCCGCCGCCATCCTTGGGCTTTTCCTGGTCATTCTTTACGCGCTGGGCCTTATCGGTGCCGGCGATAAAGTAGAGCCGGGCACTCAGGAAATTGCGGCAAAGCCTGTGCCGGCCAATGCACAGACGCTCGTGGTCGGCCAAAGCAAAACCGATGATGTCCAGTTCTGGCCCGGTACAGTCCGTTCGCGCATCGTCGCCAATATTTCACCCAAATACACGGCGCGCATCACCAGCATCGAAGTCAATGCCGGCGACAGCGTCAAAAAAGGCCAGGTACTGGCCAGGCTGGACGAGCGCGAAGCGACGGCGAGCCTCAATGAAGCCAAGGCGCGCCTGGCCGCTGCCAGGGCGCAGGCCGCCCAGGCCATTGCCGATGAGAAGCGAACCCGATTCCTCTATGAAAAACAGGCCGCCACGCGCGAAACTTACGATGCCGCCATCGCCCGCTCCAGAGCCGCCCAGGCCAATGTCAGGCAGGCCGCCAGCGCCCTTGAGCAACTGCGCGTCTCGTTAGGTGAAAATACCTTGCACGCGCCTTTCAACGGCATCATTTCCAAACGGCTGAAAGATCCCGGCGACATGGGACTCATTGGCGAGCCTATCGTTATTCTACAAAAACCCGAGGATTTGCGTCTGGAGGTTGCGATTCCAAACTTCTGCGCCAGCCGCATCCGTACCGGCATGGAAGTCGATGTGCGCATTGATGCCCTGGATAAACATTTAACAGCCAAAATCGATGAGATCACCCCTCAAATCGATATAGAAACACGCACCCAGCTGGTCAAGGCCGCCCTGCCGAAAACAGAGGGGCTGCATCCAGGACTCCTGGCCTGGCTGCTGCTGAACTGCACCGAGGAACACCATGCCATTCTGATACCGGTATCCGCCGTGCGGCACTACGGCCAGCTCGAAGCAGTCACCATCGTTAAAGACAATCACATCTATACCCGCCATATCCGCACCGGCAAGCAATACGGCGATCAAATCGAAGTGCTGTCCGGCCTGCGCGATGGCGAAACCATACTGATCAACAGCGGTTCACCCGAATGAGCGAGCATCAACCCAATACGACCGAGCCGGTAAAAAAAGACAGCTTCACGGTCAGCATCGTCAGACTGTTTACGACCTCGCAGCTGTCGTTGCTGTTTCTGATCATTTCCCTGCTGGCCGGCGCGGCGGCACTGATGCTGACGCCGCGCGAAGAAGATCCGCAGATCATCGTGCCGGTCATGGACGTGTTCGTGCAGTACCCGGGCGCCAGCAGCGAGGAAGTGGAAAAACTGGTCACGACGCCGGTGGAAGTCCTGTTGCGGCAAATCGACGGCGTGGAGTACGTGTATTCGATGTCCAGACCTGGCGAGGCCGTGATTACGGTCCGTTATTTTGTCGGCGAAGACCGCGAAAACAGCCTGATCAAGACGCGCGACAAATTGCTGGCCAACCTGGACATCATACCGGTCGGCGTGACCAACTGGGTGGTCAAGCCCGTGGAAATCGACGACGTGCCGGTCGTGCTGCTGACCCTGTCGCCGCAAAACGACCTGTATGATTCCATGAGCCTGCGGCGCATTGCCGACGAACTGATCGAGCGATTGCGCACGGTGGAGAACGTCGGCAAAAGCTGGGTCGTCGGCGCGGCGCCGCGGCGCATTTCCGTCTATCCCGATCCGGGCAAACTGGCCTCGCGCAATACCACTTTGCTGGAAATCAGACAGGCGCTGACGCAGTCCAACATCAACGTGCAGGCCGGCTCATTCGAGCACAACAACCGCGAAATCCTGCTGGAAGCCGGCCCTTTCTACCGAACGCCGGAAGAAGTGGCCGCGACGGTCATTAAAAGCATCGATGGCCGCATTGTCTATCTTCGAGATGTCGCGCGCGTCGAGGACGGACCTGCCGATGTGCAGCACTACACCCGTATCGGTTTCGGCCCTGCCGCCGAACACATGCATACGGTCGGCCAGGCCGTAGGCGACCTGCCTCAGGCCGGTGAAGAACGGCAGATGGTGACGCTCGCCATCGCCAAGCGCAAAGGCAGCAATGCCGTCAGCGTCGCCGAGGACGTCATCAAAGCCACTGAAGAATTGCGCGGCACCCTGATTCCGGACGACCTCCTCGTGAGCGTGACGCGCAACTACGGCGAGACGGCCGACCACAAGGTCAACGAGCTGGTCAAGCACTTAGGCATCGCGATCCTGACCATCATCGTGCTGCTGGCATTAAGCCTGGGCCTGAAAGAATCGTTCATCGTTTCCATCGCCGTGCCGATGACCTTCGCCGTCACGCTGCTGCTGGACCTGATCTTCGGCTATACCATCAACCGCGTCACGCTGTTCGCGCTGATCCTGTCGCTGGGCCTGCTGGTCGACGACCCGATCGTCGACGTCGAGAACATCCACCGTCACTACAAAATGCGCAAGGAACCGCCGCTGCGCGCCTTGCTGACCGCCGTCGACGAGGTCCGGCCGCCGACCATTCTGGCGACATTTGCGGTGATCCTGTCCTTCGTGCCGATGTTTTACATCACCGGCATGATGGGCCCCTACATGGCGCCGATGGCGTTTAACGTGCCGATCGCGATGTTGATGTCATTGATCATCGCCTTCACCGTGACGCCGTGGGCCAGTTACCGGATGCTGAAAGGCGATTACGGCAAGGATCACGGCGAACCGTTCGAACTGAAGCAAAGCGCCGGTTACCGCATCTATAACAGGATACTGGCGCCGTTGCTGGTTTCGCCGCGGCGCGCCTGGCTGTTCATCATTGTGATCATCATCGCCTTCATCGCCTCCGCCCTGCTGGCCGTGACCCGAGCCGTGCCGCTGAAGCTTTTGCCGTTCGACAACAAAAACGAGCTGCAGCTGGTCATCGACATGCCCCGAGGCTCGACGCTGGAGCAGACCGACGAAGTCGCCCGGGCTTTAGGCCGCTATCTGTCCTCCGTCAATGAAGTGACCGATTATGAATCCTATGTCGGCCTGGCCTCGCCAATGGATTTCAACGGCATGGTGCGGCATTATTATCTGCGCCAGGGCAGTTATGTCGGCGAAGTGCGCATCAACCTGATCGACAAGGAGCACCGCGAGCATCAATCGCATGACATCGCCCTGCGCATACGGCCTGAAGTCGAACGCATCGGCAGAGAGTACGGCGCCAAGCTCAAAATAGTCGAGCTGCCGCCCGGCCCGCCCGTGCTGTCGACCGTGGTCGCCGAAGTCTACGGTCCGCCCGAAGCGAGCTACCAGGACATCATCAACGTCTCCAACCGCGTCAAGGCCGCTTTGGCCGAAACCGAGGGCGTGGTCGACGTCGACGACATGGTCGATGCCGAGCATGAAAAAATACACTTCCGCCTGAACCGCGAAAAGGCGGCCCTGAACGGCATTACCGCCGCTCAGGTTGCGCAAACCCTGCAACTGGCCGTGCAAGGCTCGGCGGCAGGTTCCGTGCATATCATGACCGAACGCAAGCCGCTGGAAATCTATCTGCAACTGCCCCGGGCCATCCGTTCCACCCTGCCCGATCTGTTGTCGCTGCGCGTTAAATCGGACCAGGGTCATCTGGTGCCGCTGGGTGAAATCGGCACGATGTCCGTCGAATCGGGCGACACGACCATTCACCATAAAAATCTGCAAAGACTGTCTTATGTAACAGCTGAAATGGCCGGCCGCAGTCCGGTAGAAGCGATACTGGACATGTTCGACTACTTCGACGAGAATCCGTTGCCCGACGGTTATACCGCCGACATGGCCGGCGAAGGCGAATGGAAAATCACCGTCGACGTGTTCCGAGACTTAGGCCTGGCCTTTGGCGCGGCCATGGTCATGATCTACGTGCTGCTGGTGGGACAAACTGGATCGCTGGGCATTCCGCTGGTGATGATGATCGCGATCCCGCTGACCATCATCGGCATCATGCCCGGCTTCTGGCTGCTGAACCTGTTCACGGAGCCGGTGGCGGGTTATCCGACGCCGATCTATTTCACGGCCACTGCCATGATCGGCATGATTGCGCTGGCCGGCATCGTGGTCAGGAACTCGATCATCCTGATCGACTTCATCGAACGCACTTACAACCGTGACCTCGAAACGACGCTGGCCGAAGCGCTGATAGAAGCCGGCGCCATACGTCTGACGCCGATCTTCCTGACCGCAGCGGCCGCCGTATTCGGCTCCGCGATCATCGTGCTGGACCCGATATTCTCAGGGCTGGCCTGGAGCTTCATCTTCGGCATCGTGGCGTCTACGCTGTTCTCGCTGGTCGTGATTCCGGTGGTTTATTTCCTGATCAAACGGAACGAGCCCAAAGAGCTGAATATAGAGACGGAATTGTAAAATCAAATTCTAGCCTTAGCAGTAGCTATTTTCTTACCACAGAGACACGAAGATTAAGTAAAAACTTCGTGTATTCTGTGGTATTTTTTGGCCTCACAACATCAGCTAAATTTTCAAGCTAAAAGGCCAACTATGAAATATCAAGGAAGTTGCCACTGCGGCGGCATTCAGTTTGAAGTGGAAGCACCGGAGGATTTACAAGTGGAAGAATGCAATTGTTCCATTTGCGCGAAATCGGGCTTCCTGCATTTGATCGTGCCGAAATCGAAATTCCGGTTATTGAGCCCGGAAGAGAATATCGCCGTCTACACCTTCAATACCGGGGTCGCCAAGCATACCTTCTGCAGGACATGCGGCATCAAGCCGTTTTATATTCCGCGCTCGAACCCGGACGGTTACGATATCAATGTCCGCTGCCTGGATACAAAGCCCCGTTCGATAACCATAGAACAATTCGACGGTCAAAACTGGGAGAATCATGCGCACAAGCTGGCTCACAAAAGCCGGGAAGTCTGACAAATGCTAATGACATGAAAAAATAGTTAACCCAACTCAACCGTTGCTGTCCATAAAAACATGGCCGAGATATCCGTAGAACGACTGAAAACGCATGTGTACAAACTTGCCGGCGAGATTGGGCAGCGGAATATATTTCATCCGCAGGCGCTGGATGCCGCCGCACAGTACATCACCGAGGAATGGCACAAGCAAGGTTATGATGTCCGGCCGCATGTTTACAAGGACCGAGGGGTCGAGCGCGCCAATCTTGAAATCACCTGTGAAGGCAAAAACCGCAATCGCGAATACATTCTGGTGGGCGCTCACTACGATTCGGTCATCGGCAGCCCCGGCGCCAACGATAATGGCAGCGGTATCGCGGCATTACTGGAACTGTCCCGCCTGTTCAGCGAGGTAAAGCCCAATGTCAGCCTTCGGTTTGTGGCTTTTGTCAATGAAGAGCCGCCTTTTTTCTACGGCGATGAAATGGGCAGCATGATCTACGCCAAAGCCGCGAAACGGCGCCGCGAACCGATACGCCTCATGATTGCGCTGGAAACTATCGCTTGCTACAGGAATGCCCCGGGCAGCCAGGCCTATCCGCCCATGCTTAAATACTTCTATCCCGATACCGGCAATTTTATCGCCTTCGTTTCCAACCTGAGATCCCGAGGCGTCATGCTGGAAAGCGCTCGAGCGTTTTCCGCGTCAACCGATTTTCCGCTGGAAACGATTGCGGCGCCGGACATAGTGCCGGGCGTTTCCTGGAGCGATCATTCATCGTTCTGGCGATACGGTTATAAGGCGTTTATGGTGACCGATACGGCACTCTATCGGTACCCCTATTATCATGCGCCTGAAGATACGCCCGACCAGCTCGATTACGAGCCGTTTGCCAGAATGACTCAGGGGTTGTTTTTGATGTTGGCTTCGTTGCAGGGTCAATAACAAGCTGTATGAGCCGAATTAACTTGCGCCCTAAGGTGTATTCGTCCTGGGACGCTTCGTTGCTGTTAAACCCTGTAGGGTATGCACCGCATACCTTTTTCAAAAATTGATAACTTTGAAAAGGTACCAGACTGTGAAAGAATTAGTGAAAAGCGTCATAAAAAGCCTTATTCACCACGAAGATCACGAAGGACACGAAGAAAAAATAAAATTAATCAATAACTTAAAACTTCGTGTGCTTCGTGTCCTTCGTGGTTAAATCTTTTAAATTGAATACTTTCACAGTCTCGTACGCGATGCATACCCTACGCAAGGTCTGCTATTTATCTGTCTCGACAGCCTCGGCCTTCTCCCGATAAGCCTTGATCCGGTCGAAGTTCAGATAGCGGTAGGTGTCTGCCGCCGTTTCGTCGATCTGCTGCGCAAACTGCATGTATTCCTCAACCGTCGGGATTCTGCCCAGTATTGAGCAGACGGCCGCCAGCTCCGCCGAGGCCAGATACACGTTTGCATTATTGCCCAGGCGATTCGGGAAGTTGCGCGTGGAGGTCGAGACCACGGTCGCGCCATCCGCGACCCGGGCCTGGTTGCCCATGCACAGCGAGCAGCCCGGCATTTCCATGCGCGCGCCGGACTTGCCGAAAATGCTGTAATAGCCTTCCTCTGTCAATTGCGACTGGTCCATCTTGGTCGGCGGCGATACCCACAACTGGGTCGGCAGGCGGCCTGCATGCTTGTCGAGCAGTTTGCCGGCGGCGCGGAAATGGCCGATGTTGGTCATGCACGAACCTAAAAAGACTTCGTCGATCTTGGTGCCGGCGACTTCCGACAGCGGTCTGACGTCGTCAGGATCGTTCGGGCAGGCCAGCAGCGGTTCCTTGATTTCATTCAGGTCGATTTCGATGACTTCATAGTATTCGGCATCGGCATCGGGCTCCAGCAATACCGGACTAGCCAGCCATTCCTGCATGGCCTTGATGCGGCGTTCGATCGTGCGCGCATCGCCGTAGCCTTCGGACAGCATCCATTTCAATAAGGTAATGTTGGAGTTGATGTATTCGCGGATCGGCGCTTCATTCAGGCGAATCGTACAGCCGCCGGCCGAACGCTCGGCCGAGGCATCGGACAATTCAAACGCCTGTTCGACTTTCAGATCCGGCAATCCTTCGATTTCCAGGATACGGCCCGAGAACACGTTCTTCTTGCCTTTCTTCTCGACCGTCAGCAGGCCTCGCTGAATCGCCGCATATGGAATGGCGTTGACCAGATCGCGCCGGGTGATGCCGGGCTGCATTTCGCCTTTGAAGCGCACCAGCACGGATTCGGGCATATCCAGCGGCATGACGCCGGTAGCCGCCGCGAAAGCGACCAGGCCGGAGCCGGCCGGGAACGAGATGCCTATCGGAAAACGCGTATGCGAATCACCGCCGGTGCCGACCGTATCGGGCAGCAGCATGCGGTTCAGCCAGGAATGGATGATACCGTCGCCGGGGCGCAAGGATACGCCGCCGCGGTTCATGATGAAATCGGGCAAGGTATGCTGCATTTCCACATCGACCGGTTTCGGATAGGCGGCGGTATGGCAGAACGACTGCATCACCAGATCGGCCGAGAAGCCTAGACAGGCCAGGTCTTTCAGCTCATCGCGCGTCATCGGGCCGGTCGTGTCCTGGGAACCGACCGTGGTCATGTGCGGCTCGCAATAGGTGTTGGGCCGCACGCCGGCCACGCCGCAGGCTTGACCGACGATTTTCTGCGCCAGGGTAAAGCCTTTGCCGGTGTCGGCAGGACTGCCCGGACGGCGGAATACGGTCGATGCCGGCAGGTCCAGCGCTTTGCGCGCCTTGTCGGTCAGGCCGCGGCCGATAATCAGCGGGATACGGCCGCCAGCGCGGACTTCATCAAGCAATACATCGGTCTTGAGCGAGAATTCGGCGATGATTTCATCGCTATCATGACGTTTGACGACACCCTGGTAAGGATAAATGTCGATCACATCGCCCATGTGCATGTTCGATACGTCGCACTCGAACGGCAGCGCGCCTGAATCTTCCATCGTGTTGAAGAAGATCGGCGCGATCTTGCCGCCTATGCAGACGCCGCCGGCGCGTTTGTTCGGCACATAGGGAATGTCGTTGCCGGTAAACCATAATACGGAGTTGGTGGCCGATTTGCGTGACGAGCCGGTGCCGACCACGTCGCCGACATAAGCGACCGGAAAGCCTTTCTGCTTCAGTTCTTCAATCTGCTGTTCGGCATTGGTGATGCCCTCTCTGGGCATTTTCAGCATGGCTTTGGCGTGCAGCGGGATATCGGGCCGCGACCAGGCATCGGGCGCCGGCGACAAGTCGTCGGTATTCGTTTCGCCGGTGACTTTGAATACGGTTACGGTCAGTTTTTCAGGCACTTCGGGCTTGCTGGTGAACCATTCGGCCTCGGCCCATGACCTGAGCACCTGTTGTGCGAATTCATTGCCGGCCTCGGCTTTTTCCTGCACGTCGTGGAAGGCGTCGAATATCAGCAAGGTGTGCGAAAGCGCCTTGGCGGCAATCGGCGCCAGTTCCTGGTTGTCGAGCAGTTCGATCAGCGGCGCGATATTGTAGCCGCCCAGCATCGTGCCCAGCAGTTCGGTGGCTTTGGCGGCATCGAGTATGGGCGAAGTCGCTTCACCCTTGGCGATGGCGGCCAGAAAGCCGGCCTTGACGTAAGCGGCTTCATCAACACCCGGCGGCACGCGATTGGCCAGCAAATCGAGCAGAAACGCCTCTTCGCCTGCCGGCGGCTGTTTGATCAGCTCAACCAAACCGGCAACCTGCTCTGCATTCAACGGTTTCGGAACTATTCCTTCAGCTGCGCGTTCTTCAACATGTTTGCGGTATTGATCTAGCATGATGCTCCTTGTAAATAAATCAAATAATCGGTAGAAAGGAGGCTATTTTAACAGATTCTTGAAAGCGAGGCGTCGTGAAGACTCTTTATTACAGCCATGCCGATTTCCTGCTTCATGACACGGGCATAGGCCATCCGGAAAGCGCCGACCGGCTCAGGCGCATAGCCGATGCCCTGGACACGCCCGGATTCTCCGGTTTAATCAGGACACAGCCGCCGCTCGGCACGGAGCGGCAAATCAGGCTTGTCCATACACAAGCTCATATCGATACCGTGCTGAATGCCGTCCCCCGGCATGGACTGCATTATCTGGATTCCGATACGGTGCTTTCGCCCGGCTCGGTAAAGGCCGCCTTGCGGGCTGTGGGCGCTGTCTGCGATGCCGTCGATAAAATACTGGCCGGCGAAGCCGACAACGCCTTCTGCGCGGTGCGCCCGCCCGGCCATCACGCCGAATCCGGACGGGCCATGGGCTTTTGCCTGTTCAATAATATCGCCATTGCGGCCGAATACGCCCGCACGCACCATCATCTTCAGCGCATCGCCATCGTGGACTTTGACGTCCACCACGGCAACGGCACGCAGGCGGCATTTTATGAGCAGCCGGCCGTGCTTTATGCCTCCAGCCATGAAATTCCGCATTACCCCGGCACGGGCTATCCAAGTGAAACCGGCGTCGGCAATATCGTCAATGTACCGTTGGCGGCCGGCGATTCAGGAGCGGAATTCCGGCAGAAATACAGCCGGATCATCCTGCCGGCGCTGAGAGCTTTCAAGCCGGAACTGCTGCTGGTTTCAGCCGGCTTTGACGCGCACCGGGACGACCCCTTGGCTTCGATCGGACTCGTTGAAGACGATTATCGATGGGTTACTCAGGAACTGATGGAGATTGCCGGCATCTATTGCGGAGGCAGAATAATTTCAATACTGGAAGGTGGCTATAACCTTAAAGCCCTGGCTGCCAGTGCTGCCGTTCACGTCAAAACACTGTTGGCATACGAGGTACAAGCCGGCAAATAAACAGTTCTTCACTATTTTTCAGGGAACAGGCATGACAACTCGATACATTTATTCTTTTCACGAAGGTGACGGTAAAAATAAGGTGTTGTTAGGCGGCAAAGGCGCCAATCTTTGCGAGATGACCCAGATCGGCCTGAATGTGCCGCCCGGCTTTGTCATTACCACGGAAGCCTGCCTCGACTATCTGAAAAATCAACAATTGCCCGCCGGTCTCATGGATGAAGTCAAGCTGCAGATGCGGATAGTCGAGCAGGCGACAGGCAAGGAATTCGGCGCGCCGGTCCGACCGCTGCTGGTCTCGGTACGCTCCGGCTCGGCGATTTCGATGCCGGGCATGATGGATACGATCCTGAATCTGGGCCTGAATCAAGCCACCCTGGAAGCGTTGATAGAACAAACGCAGGACCCGCGCTTCAGCTTTGATGCCTATCGGCGCTTTATTCAACTATTCGGCAAAGTTGCGCTGGGCATAGACGACGAAAAATTCGACGTGCATTTCGACAACGTCAAGCGACAGGCAGACGTCGAGGCCGATACGGATCTGAGCGCCGACCACCTGAAACAGATCTGCGAACTGTTCCTGCAGGTGGTGCGCGACGAAACCGGCCGGCCTTTTCCTGATAACGTGTACGAGCAACTGGAACTGGCCATCAAAGCCGTGTTCAATTCCTGGATGGGCAAGCGCGCCGTCGATTACCGGCGCGAATTCCGCATCACGCCGGAAATGGCCAATGGTACGGCCGTAAATGTCGTGGCGATGGTGTTTGGCAACATGGGCGATGATTGCGCGACCGGTGTCGGCTTTACCCGCAATCCGGGCACCGGCGCCAATGAAATGTACGGCGAATACCTGGTCAATGCCCAGGGCGAGGATGTCGTGGCGGGCATCCGCACGCCCAAGCCGGTTCAGGAACTGGCCGTGGAAATGCCGGAGATGTACCGGCAACTGGTTGAACTGCGCCATAAGCTCGAAAGCCATTACCACGAAGTTCAGGACTATGAGTACACGATAGAACGCGGCGTGCTCTACTGCCTGCAAACCCGCAACGGCAAAATGAATGCCACGGCCATGGTCAGAACCTCTGTCGAAATGGCCAATGAGGGCATGATCGATAAGGAACGGGCGCTGCTGCGCATTGATCCGGAGCTGCTGGAGCAATTGCTGCACCCGCAGCTTGACCCGAACAACAAGATCTCCGCGCTGACGCAAGGCCTGCCGGCATCGCCGGGCGCTGCCTGCGGCAAATGCGTATTTGATGCGAATACCGCCGAAATCATGGGTCGCGCCGGCGAAAAAGTCATCCTGTTGCGCGAGGAAACCAAACCTGAGGACATCCACGGCTTTTTTGCCGCCCAAGGCATACTGACCAGCCGCGGCGGTAAAACCTCCCATGCCGCGGTGGTCGCGCGCGGCATGGGCAAAGCCTGCGTGGCCGGCGCCGAGGATATCAGAATCGATGTCAGGTCGCGCCAGGCCATCGTCGGCCATGTCCATATACAGGAAGGCGACGTCATCACCATCGACGGCGGCTCCGGCTTAATCTATCTGGACGAAATTCCGACGGTAACGCCGTCTGTTTCCGGAGAACTCCAAACCTTATTGTCCTGGGCTGATCACTATGCCGAGCTGAAGGTGTACGCCAATGTCGATACGCCGGCCGGCGCCCGACTGGCCATCGATTACGGCGCCGCCGGCATCGGCTTGTGCCGCACGGAACGCATGTTCAATGCCAGGGACCGCCTGCCGCTGGTCATCGATATGATACTGGCCGACAACCAGAAAAGCCGCGAAGCCGCATTGAAAAAACTGTTCCCGATACAACGGGAGGACTTTGTCCAGTTGTTTACCGTGATGTCGCCTCTTCCGGTCACGGTGCGCCTGCTCGATCCGCCCATGCATGAATTCCTGCCTAATGAGCAGCAGTTAAAGGACGAAATACAGGCGCTCAAGCAGTATGAAATTATTGCCAAAGGCCAGCGCGTCACACTGGAGACGTTGGGCGAGCATGACGAACTGCCGGCGCCGTTCAATCGGCTCGGCAAGGATGTCATTCGCAAAGCCATCGCCAAGAAGCAGTTAATGCTGAAAAAAGTCCGTGAATTGTATGAAGTCAACCCGATGCTCGGCCATCGCGGCGTGCGCCTGGGCATGTCGTATCCGGAAATTTACCGGATGCAGATCCGCTCCATCCTCGAGGCCGCCGCCATCTGTACGCAGCAGGGGCTCCGGATTTCGCCGGAAATCATGGTCCCGCAAGTCATTACTGCACAGGAATTGAAACGGGTAAGAGAGTATGTCCATGACATACAGCAGGACGTTGAAGCCCGCTATAGCCTCAAACTGAATTTCAAGTTCGGCTCCATGATTGAGACGGTGCGTGCCTGCACCCGCGCCGGGCAACTGGCGGAATTCGCCGAGTTCTTTTCGTTCGGCACCAATGACCTGACGCAGGCGACCTTCTCCTTCTCGCGCGAAGACGCTGAGAACAAGTTTCTGCCGCTTTACAATGAAGTGGGGCTGCTTGAGGACAACCCGTTTGAAGTGCTGGATGTCAAAGGCGTCGGTCAACTAATGAAGATGACGGCGGACCTGGGCCGCAAAACCCGGCCTGATATCAAAATAGGCATCTGCGGCGAACAGGCCGGTCACCCCCAGTCCATCCGTTTTTGCCACCGTATCAAGCTGGACTATGTCTCCTGCTCGGCGCCGCGCATACCGATTGCGAGGCTTGCCGCCGCGCATGCCAAACTGCTGGAAAATGACTATAAAGAGAATGAATAACCTTATGATTGATCTGCAATTGTCATTTTTAAATCTTTATTAACTACGAAGAATACGGAGAAAAACAGGTAAAAACTTCGTGTCCTCCGTGTTCTTCGTGGTTTATAACTTAAACCTGTTGGCTAAAGGCGACTGAAGTCGCCCCCACATTCATCAGAAAAAGTGAAATTTCTGGTTCAGGGCATAGGCCAGTGCCAAAACAATTATCTGCGCAAAAATGAGCCCCCAGAAATAGAGTCCAAAGAGCACCATTTTGACTTGTGTCTGCGATTGTTCGGTATGCCGCCGGACGAAAAGGATGCCGCCAAGGGCGGCAACAAGCACCATGACGACACCCATAATGGCGATATTCATGGTCAATCCTTGACCGGCGGTGGAGCCAGTACGACCCTTGAGCCATTGGACTCGGCGGGACTGACGACACCGGCCGCTTCCATTTCTTCAATCATAGTGGCGGCGCGGTTATAGCCAACCTTGAAGCGCCGCTGCACACTGGAGATTGAAGCCTTTCGCGATTCAGTGACAAACTGCACAGCCTCATCATACAGCGGATCGCTCTCGCCGCCCCCATTGCCGCTGCCACCGCCCATGCCGAAGCTATCGCTGGAATCGGATGATTCGCGCGTAATCTCATCGAGGTAATTGGCGGGAGCTGTTTTCTTCAGAAACTCGACGACCCGATGAACTTCATGGTCATCGACAAAGGCGCCATGAGCGCGGATCGGAATACTGGTGCCGGACGGCAAAAACAGCATATCGCCGTTGCCGAGCAAGGCTTCCGCACCGCCCTGATCGAGAATCGTGCGCGAATCGATACGTGACGAAACCTGGAATGAAATCCGCGTCGGCACGTTGGCCTTGATCAGGCCGGTCAATACGTCAACGGACGGACGCTGTGTCGCCAGAATCAAATGGATGCCGGCGGCCCTGGCTTTCTGGGCCAGACGCGCGATCAGCTCCTCGACCTTCTTGCCGACGATCATCATCATGTCGGCCAACTCGTCGATGACGATGACGATGCTCGGCAAGGTCGTCAATACCGGAAACTCTTCACCTTCTTCAAGCTCTCTGACCAGTTGGAACATCGGGTCCCTGATGGTTTCGCCCCTGGCCTCGGCGTCTGTAATCAACTGATTGAAGCCAGCCAGGTTTCTGACGCCCATTTTGGACATCAGCTTGTAGCGCCGCTCCATTTCGGCGACAGCCCAGCGCAAGGCGTTGCTAGCCTCTTTCATGTCGGTCACGACCGGCGTCAGCAAATGAGGAATGCCTTCATAAACCGACAATTCCAGCATTTTGGGGTCGATCATGATCATGCGCACCTGTTCCGGCGTCGCCTTGTAGAGCATGCTGAGGATCATGGTGTTGATGGCGACCGATTTTCCCGAGCCTGTCGTACCGGCCACCAGGGCATGGGGCATTTTACCGAGATCGGCGACGACCGGCGCACCGGAAATATCCTTGCCCATCGCCAGCGTCAACAGGGATTTGGATTTTTCAAAATTCTTTGATGCTAACAACTCCCGCAACGTGACCATTTCGCGTTCGCGATTCGGAATTTCAAGACCGATGACCGATTTGCCCGGAATCACTTCGACGATACGCACACTCGTTACCGATAAAGCCCGCGCCAGATCCTTGGACAAGCCGCTGATACGACTGACTTTAACGCCGGCAGCCGGCTGCAATTCAAAACGCGTGATCACGGGTCCCGGAAGCACGCCAACGACTTCCACGATTACATTGAAATCCTCAAGAATGCTCTCTACCAGCCGCGACATTTCCTCCAGATCGCTCTCGGAATAGCCCTTGACGCGCGTATCACGTTCATCCAGCATCGTTAAGGGCGGTAAGACGCCTTCACCCGAGGGCGACTGTTTTTTTGCCTTGCTTATTTTTTCAACTTTGCCGATGATGACTTTTTCAGCCTTTTCGATAATGGGCACCGCTTCGATGGCGGGTAACATTTTCATTTTGGGCTTTTTCTTGACCTCGGGTTTCGCGGCGACAAACTCGGGTGCCTGAACTCGAGAGGGCTTGACTGATATCTGAATACGATGGATTGGACTCATCTGCCAGAGCGTCATGAGTTTAATTCCTATAAAGCGGCAGAGAATAACCGTGGATTTACCGATCATATCTAGCAAGGTTATCCAGGACAGTCCCGTAAACAAGGTGACCCCGGCCAACAAGACAACCAATAAAAACAGTGTCGTCCCTGAATTGCCGAACACAATCTGCAAGGCATCACCGGTTTCCTGGCCCAGAATCCCCCCAGTAGTACCCGGCAGTTCAACTCCCGTTCTCAGCAAATGCAGGGAAAATAACGCCGCTCCTGAAATAATGGTGGCAATAAAACCAGTCCAGCGCAATGCCATCAGCATGAGGCTGCCGGTTCGCCAGCCTTGTTTGTATATCAGATAGCCGAACCAGGTAATCATGCCCGGAAACAAGTACGCAATTAAACCAAAAATACTGAGGGTAAAATCAGACAACCATGCACCGACGACGCCACATGCATTGGTAACTTCCTGTATTGCGCCGCTATGTGACCAGCCGGCATCTTCGTTACTGAAAGTGACCAGTGAAATTAAAAAAAATAATGCACAAGCGGAAAAACCTAATAAAGCAACTTCGCGCAACCCCCGGTAAGTTTTTTCTTCCATCACAGCAGCCATGTAACAACTCGTCTGACAATATTACCAATAAAACATCATTATAGATGAATAATCACACATTTTACATTAGTAATGTCCACAACAGCTCCCCGCCTTCCTGCAGACAAACGTTAGATAAAAAGTTTACGAAATAATATTTCGCCTTCATAATTCCTGAAGTTTTGTCTATCTGTTACCCTTTGGAGGATTTTTGATGAGCGACGTCAAACACTGCCGTCTTTTGATTCTTGGTTCCGGCCCTGCCGGATACACGGCCGCCGTCTATGCCGCGCGCGCGAACCTGAATCCGGTTATCATTACTGGCATGCAACAAGGTGGTCAACTAACCACAACCACAGAAGTCGATAACTGGCCCGGCGATGTTGAAGGTTTGCAGGGACCTGATCTGATGGAAAGAATGCGTAAACACGCCGAACGATTCGATACCGAGATTGTTTTCGACCATATCCATACGACCGATTTATCCACCCGTCCCTTCAAATTAACAGGCGATGCGGGCAGTTATACTTGTGACGCCCTGATTATTGCCACCGGCGCCTCGGCACGCTATTTAGGCCTGGAATCGGAAGAAGCCTTTAAAGGCAGAGGCGTTTCAGCCTGTGCGACCTGCGACGGGTTCTTCTACAGAAACAAACCGGTGGCAGTTATTGGCGGCGGCAATACCGCTGTTGAAGAGGCATTGTATTTAGCGAATATCGCCTCTAAAGTCACCGTCATTCATCGTCGCGACAAATTCCGTTCCGAAAAAATCCTGTCCAGCAAGTTGCTTGAAAAAGCGGAAAACGGTAATGTAGCCATTGAATGGAATCATACGCTGGATGAAGTACTGGGGGATGATATGGGGGTTACCGGCATCAGAATCAAAAACACCCATGACGGCTCAACCAAGGAAATGGATTTGCACGGCGTTTTTATTGCCATCGGCCACACGCCCAACACGAGCATTTTTGAAGGTCAGCTTGATATGGAACATGGTTATATCAAGGTCAAAAGCGGTCTTCATGGCAATGCCACGGCAACGAGCGTGGAAGGCGTATTCGCTGCCGGCGACGTGATGGACGCCGTATATAAACAGGCGATCACTTCAGCTGGAGCGGGCTGCATGGCCGCTCTCGATGCGGAAAAATTCCTGGATGAGTCTGTATAGGAGATACATACAAGATGAAAAGCTCAAGGCAAATAGATACTTTTTCTGTCCTTGCGCCTTTCGTCTGGCATTATGCAACTGACAATCCTAGACCTCAACAACCCGGATGAGGATTTTCCTCCGTTAAGCAAAGCGTTGCGAGAACCTGACGGTTTGCTTGCCGTGGGCGGCTGCCTGTCAAAAACGCGATTGCTTAAAGCTTATAGAAACGGAATTTTTCCTTGGTATAACCCTGAGGATCCTATTCTTTGGTGGTCGCCCGACCCCAGATTAGTCTTATTCCCGGACAAACTGAATGTATCCCGCAGTCTGCGCAAGACTTTGCGCAAAAATATCTTTTCAGTGACTTTCGATCAGGCTTTCAAGCAAGTTATCAATGCTTGTGGAGAGCTTCGAAAAAACAGTACCGGAACCTGGATCACAGATGAAATAACCGAGGCCTATAACGAACTTTACCGACTCGGCTTCGCTCACTCGGTGGAAACCTGGCACAACGGCGCACTGGTCGGCGGACTCTACGGCGTGGCCCTGGGCCAGGTTTTTTTTGGCGAATCCATGTTTCATAGTATGACCGACGCCTCCAAGGTAGCCTTCGTCAGACTGGTCGAGCAACTTAAACAATGGGACTACCAGCTAATAGACTGCCAAGTACATACGCGCCACCTGGAAAGTTTGGGCGCTCAAGAAATTGACCGAGCCTATTTTGTAGAGTTACTTGATCGATATTGCGACATCCCCGCCAATAAACACGCTTGGCAACTTCAATGACGATGATTTCCATCCCGTTATTTTTGACCCAGGAATACGACTGCAGCTATCTGACTGGAGAGCAGGCCCAGTCCGCGTTCGTGCATCCAACATTTCAACTGACTCCCTCTCTCTATTCGCAACTGATCGAACAAGGCTTTCGTCGCAGTGGCGATCAAGTCTATATTCCCAAGTGTCCCCAATGCTCAGCCTGTCTTCCGGCAAGGCTGGCGGTGAATGAATTCAAGATCAACAGAAACCAGAAGCGCTGCCTGAAAAAGAACAGTCAAACCAGGGCCATCGTCAAGCCGCCTGTCTTTGAACAACAACATTACGATATGTATATGCGGTATCAGAAAATGAGACACGGCGATGGCTCCATGGCGGAGTCCAGTCCCGATGAATATCTCAATTTTCTGGGCAGCACATGGTGCGACACACGCTTCGTGGAGTTTTCCATTGGCAGTAAATTGGCAGGAATAGCCGTAATAGATTACCTGGACAATGCCTTGTCGGCTGTTTATACGTTTTTTGAACCTGAATTTTCCAGTCACAGCCTGGGCGTTTATGCCATCTTATGGCAAATTGAACAGGCAAAACTGCAACAACGGGAATTTTTATACCTGGGGTTCTGGATAAAAAACTGTAAAAAAATGTCTTATAAAAGTAAATATCAACCCCTGCAATTATTTATCGATAATTGCTGGGCTGAATTGTCTCTTTAAACAAAAAATCCCCTTTTCGATATACGTGTTTGTTGTTAAAAACAAGCTTATGTTATCATTGGCGGCTTTATATTACTTGGATTAAAACAAATGGCTAAAGAAGATCAAATTGAAATGGAAGGCAAAGTGATTGACACACTTCCGAATACTATGTTTCGTGTTGAACTTGAAAACGGTCACATTGTGACAGCACATATCTCCGGAAAAATGCGTAAACATTACATCCGCATCCTCACCGGAGACAAAGTTAAAGTTGAAATGACGCCTTACGATTTGACTAAAGGCCGTATCACGTTCCGCATGCGCTAATCCATCCTCAATTTATTGGACATCGCGCATGCATCCAGAACGATTAACTGCCTTCAGGAACACTTAACTCATTGCTTTCGATCGCAAAGGCAAGCGCATTGTCTTCCACATAAATCCGCACATCACCTCCATGAGCCAACTTGCCAAATAGCAAATCATTAGCAAGAGGTTTCTTGATTTTTTCCTGAATTAATCGCGCCATTGGCCTAGCTCCCATTTTCGGATCACAGCCATTTTCAGCCAGCCACAATCGGGCATCGGGTTCCAGCGTCAGCGTAACATGCTTCTCTGCCAGTAAAGCTTCCAGTTCAAAGATGAACTTATCAACCACGTGCCCGACAATTGAAATATCCAGAGGTTTAAACTGAATAATAGCGTCCAGGCGGTTGCGGAATTCCGGCGAGAACCCTTTTTCGATCACTTTCATGCTATCGCTGGCATGATCCTGCTGAGTAAAGCCAATTGAAGCACGGCTACCCTCTTCCGCCCCGGCATTTGTGGTCATGACCAGAATAATATTCCGGAAATCGGCCTTACGTCCGTTGTTATCGGTCAACGAACCGTGATCCATGACCTGCAGCAACAGATTAAACACATCAGGATGGGCTTTTTCCAATTCATCAAGCAGCAACACGGCATGAGGATGCTTGGTCACTTGTTCGGTCAGCAACCCGCCCTGATCGAAGCCTACATATCCGGGAGGCGCACCAATCAACCTGGAAACCGTATGCCGCTCCATGTATTCGGACATATCAAAACGAATGAGTTCAACACCCAATACTTTGGCTAATTGACGCGTCACTTCTGTTTTACCTACACCTGTAGGTCCCGCGAAGAGGAATGAACCGATGGTTTTTTGCGATTCCCTCAGGCCCGCACGCGATAACTTTATCGCTGACGCCAGAGCCGAAATCGCCTCGTCCTGACCGAAGACCAGCATTTTCAGGTTTTTCTCCAGATTCGCCAGCTTATCTATATCGTTTGAAGATACGGATTTTGCCGGTACCCTGGCTATCTTTGAAACAATCTCTTCAATTTCAGCGGCATCGATAACATCCTTACGCTCAGCATCAGGCATCATGCGCTGTTTTGCGCCCGCTTCATCAATAACATCAATGGCTTTATCGGGCAAATGCCGATCCGTGATATAGCGGTCAGATAATTCCGCCGCCAGCCGCAAAGCTTCGACGGAATATTTCACATCGTGATGTTCCTCGAAGCGCGATTTAAGACCTTTTAGAATGAGGATGGTGTCCTCAACGGAGGGCTCGACGACATCAACTTTCTGGAATCTGCGTGCCAGCGCATGATCTTTTTCAAAAATACCGCGGTATTCCTGATAAGTCGTAGAACCGATACAGCGCAACTGGCCGGAAGCCAGCACCGGCTTAATCAGATTGGATGCGTCCATGACGCCGCCCGAGGCTGATCCCGCGCCGATAATGGTATGAATCTCATCAATGAACAAAATCGATTCAGGCTCTTTCTTCAATTGGCTGACCAGGGCCTTCAGGCGTTTTTCAAAATCACCGCGGTATTTGGTCCCGGCCACCAGCGCACCTAAATCCAGGGCATAGATGGTGCTGTTCAGCAGGATTTCAGGCACGCTCTCCTCGACGATTCTTTTCGCCAGGCCTTCCGCGATTGCCGTTTTGCCTACACCGGCCTCGCCCACCAATAGAGGATTATTCTTACGGCGACGGCAGAGTATCTGAATGGTTCTTTCAACCTCAAGCTCACGCCCAATTAACGGATCAATCCGACCCTGTAAAGCCTCCTCATTGAGATTGACGGCGTATTTATCCAATGGACTGCCTGAAGCATCAGGATCCGAAGCCCCAATTTCAGACGCCCGCTCATCGGAAGACTCTCGTTCCTGTTCCACTTTTGAAATGCCATGCGCAAGATAATTGACGACATCCAAACGTGATATGTCCTGCTTGTTCAACAGATAAACCGCGTGAGAATCCTGCTCACTAAACAAAGCCACAAATAAGTTGGCGCCGGAAACCTCTTTCTTGTCCGAGGCCTGCACATGAAAAACAGCACGCTGAAGCACTCGCTGAAAACCCAAAGTAGGCTGAGTTTCACGCTGCACACCTTCCGGAATCAATGACATTGTCTCATCAATAAATTGAGTCAACTGTGCACGTAACAACTTAATATCACATCCACATGCTCTCAGAATCGGCTCCGCGGAAGCATTATCGAGCAGCACCAGCAGTAAATGCTCAACCGTGATAAATTCATGTCGCTTATCATGCGCATTTTTAAAAGCATGATTCAATGTAATTTCAAGTTCTTTACTTAACATAATCTATCTCTCCAACCTATGCTTCTTCCATTGAACACAATAATGGATGATGATGCTCTCGCGAATATTCATTAACTATATATACCTTGGTTTCAGCAACATCCTTGGAATAGGTGCCACATACACCAACTCCTTGCGTATGCACCTGCAACATCACTTGTGTCGCCTTTTCTTCAGTCATAGCAAAAAAATCCATTAAAATCTCAATTACAAAGTCCATCGGTGTAAAATCGTCATTCAACAAGATGACCTTGTATAAAGGTGGCCGTTTCAGTTTAGGCTTGGCCTCTTGAACAACCAAGCCGTCGTCATTATCTTTAGATGGATCAAAACCGGACATATCAACCAAATAATAAAAGTACTTTAAGAGCTTACCATAGTGCCAACATCAGTAAATTTCAACCCTATCCTAACAAAATACAGTCATTCTTCGTAAATATCGAAAAATCATTGATCGGCATTAACTTGATCAGTCATCCCGCATTCTTAGACAACATTTACGACACCAACTTTGACTTGTTTTATAGGCAGAGTTCAAAAATCTTTACGAACATAATATAACCAAATCAAGTAAAATATCAGTTTTTTGCAGCCGGAATTTGTTAATGGTTTGGAAACCGCATGTTACAGTTGCCGCCGTTATTGAACAGGACAATCGTTTTTTGCTCGTTGAAGAAGAAACTTCCAACGGCCTTCAGTTCAACCAACCAGCAGGCCATCTTGAAAAGAGCGAGGACCTGATTGCAGCCGTCAAACGTGAAGTCTACGAAGAAACCGCCTGGCATTTTGAGCCCGAGCATGTCCTCTCCATTCAACTTTGGCGAAAAAATCCTGAATTCCCCAGTTTCGTCAGAATCTGTTTTTCCGGGCGGTGCCATTCATACAACCCCAACCAGCGGCTGGATGAGGGTATTATTGCCACCCACTGGCTGAGCCGTGACGAAATAGCCGCCAGGGAACATCGTTTGCGCAGCCCTTTGGTGCTTATTGCCGTGGACGAATACCTGAGCGGACAGCGTCACCCTTTATCATTACTAAAATCATTTCTCGATCTTGACCATGCGTAAAAACATAATCGTCGGCATGTCCGGCGGTGTCGACTCCTCAGTAACAGCATTACAACTTCTGGAACAAGGCCACCAGGTCACCGGTTTATTCATGAAAAACTGGGAAGAGGATGACGGTACTGAGTACTGCACAGCCATGGAAGACCTCGCCGATGCGCAACAGGTCTGCGACAAGCTGGGCATTGAATTAAAAACCGTCAATTTCGCCGCCGAATACTGGGATGAAGTATTTGAAGTGTTCCTGTCCGAATTCCAGGCCGGCCGCACACCCAACCCGGACATTCTCTGCAACAAGCACGTCAAGTTCAAAGCCTTCCTGAACTATGCGATTGAAGACCTCGGTGCGGAATACATTGCCACGGGGCACTATGCGCGCGTCAGCGAGAAAAACGGCGAATACTTTTTATTGAAAGGGCTAGATCCCGGCAAAGAGCAAAGTTATTTTCTTTACACGCTGGGGCAAAAACAGCTGGCGCGCACTCTGTTTCCAATCGGTCACCTGTATAAAACCGAAATCCGGGCCATGGCCGAAAAAGCCGGTTTCGCCAATTACAGGAAAAAAGACAGCACCGGCATCTGCTTTATCGGCGAGCGTAAATTCAAGGAATTCCTGCAGCGGTATCTGCCAACCCAGCCCGGCGAAATGCGCACACCGGAAGGCCAGTACATCGGTCCGCACCAGGGTTTGATGTATTACACCCTGGGCCAACGTCAGGGCTTAGGCATAGGCGGCGTTAAAGATGCACCGGACGAGCCGTGGTATGTCCTCGAAAAAGACCTCGAAAACAATATTCTTATCGTTGGCCAGGGTCACGATCATCCGTTGATGCTGCACAATGTACTGGAAGCCTGCCAATTGGACTGGTGCAGCAATAGGCCGTTAACTCAAACAATACGCTGCAGCGCCAAAACGCGTTACCGGCAGGCGGACCAACCTTGTCGGCTGGAACCCATCGGCAGCGATCGCTGCAAGGCTGTTTTTGATCAACCGCAAAGAGCCATTACGCCGGGCCAGTCCGTCGTTTTTTATGACGGCGAAATCTGCCTGGGCGGCGGCATTATTGAATCCAAGACTAACGAATAACATCTAATATTTTTTTACGAAGCTGAATCCTGTTACGCCGCGCCGGCATAGCTTCGTCGTAATAAACTCTTTAAAACATCGGAATAACCATGACAAATTTTGCCCTTACCGCTATTTCCCCCATTGATGGCCGCTATGCCGACAAAGTGAAGGAATTAAGGCCTATTTTCAGCGAATACGGCCTGATTCGTTTTCGCGTACAGGTTGAAGTGCGCTGGCTGCAGGCGCTGGCGGCTCATCCGCGGATTGCGGAAGTCAGTCCGCTGAGCGATTCCGCCAACCAATTATTGAACAGCATCGTCGATCACTTTTCGGAAGCCGATGCCCAGCGCGTTAAAGACATCGAGAAAACCACCAATCACGATGTCAAAGCCGTTGAATATTTGCTCAAGGAAAAAATAACCGGCCACGCCGAACTGGAAAAAGTCAGCGAATTCATTCATTTCGCCTGCACCTCGGAAGACATCAACAACCTGTCCTATGCCTTGATGCTGAAAGAAGGCCGTGCGGTCATTGCCGCGCAAATCGCCGACTGCATCAATGCGATCAAGACCATTGCCGTGGAAACGGCCGGCCAGCCCATGCTGTCGCGCACTCACGGCCAATCGGCCAGCCCGACCACTACCGGCAAGGAATTCGCCAATGTGGCCGCGCGCATGCTGCGCCAGAAGGAACAACTGGAAAATGTCGCCTTGTTAGGCAAGATCAATGGCGCTGTCGGCAATTACAACGCCCACGCTGTCGCTTATCCTGATGTGGACTGGGCGGAATTTTCCAGAAATTTTGTCGAATCCCTAGGCCTGCAATGGAATCCTTATACCATCCAGATCGAACCGCACGATTATATTGCCGAGTTTTTTCATGCATTGTCTCGCTTCAACACCATTCTGCTGGATTTCGACCGTGATATCTGGGGTTATATTTCGCTGGGTTATTTTCGCCAAAGAACCATTGCCGGCGAAATCGGTTCATCGACGATGCCGCACAAAGTCAACCCGATCGATTTCGAAAACTCGGAAGGCAATCTGGGCATAGCCAACGCCCTGTTCTCGTTTTTAGCCGAGAAACTGCCGGTATCTCGCTGGCAACGCGATTTGACCGATTCAACCGTGCTCAGAAATATCGGCGTCGGCATCGCTCACACCAGCATCGCGATACAGGCCAGCCTGAAAGGCATTTCCAAATTGCAGATTAATGCCGAAACCATCGAAGCCGATCTGAATGCCAACTGGGAGGTGCTGGCCGAGCCGATCCAAACCGTCATGCGTCGCTACGGCATTGAGAAACCCTATGAGAAATTGAAAGAACTGACCCGCGGCCAGCGCATCACGCCGGAGCAGCTACAGGCTTTTATTGATACGCTGGACATACCGGCCGAAGCCAAAACGGCGTTGCTGGCGTTAACGCCTCGCAATTATACCGGCTATGCGGAAAAACTGGCCAAGAACGTTTAATGATTCCTTTTGTGAGACGAATCACATTAAAAATTACCGGCTTCTGTAACAATCCGACCACGATTGCCATCCAGGTTAACTTTCTCCCTTGTTAAGCTAACTCGGCAATCTGTCCTTATGGCTGTGTCGCCGCTCCTGGCACAGCCTTTTTTATTTCCGGCAAGACAATCACCGCTTTCAGGCTTTAAAATAGCGCACGGTTTTTACTCACTGGCCTATTGTGCTCAATATCATCTGGATTTTCTTTTTCATCGCCGCTTTTCTCACCGCGCTGTTTAAACTGCTCTTTCTGGGCGATCAACAGGTTTTCGCGCAAATCATGTCCGCGATGTTCAGCCTGTCGAAATCGGCATTCGAAATAGCCCTGGGCCTGACCGGCATCCTGGCACTATGGCTGGGCATTATGCGCATCGGCGAACGCAGTGGATTTATCCAATTATTGACGCAAGGCCTCGCGCCGCTATTCAGTCGCTTGATGCCCGATATCCCCAAAGACCACCCCGCCCTGGGCGCCATGGTCATGAATATCTCGGCCAACGCGCTGGGACTGGACAATGCCGCCACGCCGCTGGGCATTAAAGCCATGAAGGAATTGCAAACGCTGAACCCGCACCCTGAAACCGCCAGCAATGCACAAATACTGTTTCTGGTCATCAACACCTCAGGGGTCACGCTTTTTCCGGTAACGATTTTCACATACCGCGCGCAACTGGGCGCGACTGACCCGACCGATGTGTTTATTCCAATCCTGTTAGCGACTTATACGTCAACGCTGGCCGGTTTGCTGGCCATTGCCTTCGTGCAAAAAATCAACCTGTTCGACAAAGTCATTCTGGCTTATCTGGGCGGATTTTCCCTGTTTGTCGGCGGCGTTATCAATTATTTTTCAAGTTTGCCCCAGCAGCAAATGCTTGAACAATCCGCACTGATCAGCAATGTCATCCTGTACACTTTGGTCATCGCATTTATTTCCGGCGCCCTATATAAAGGCATCAATGCCTATGAAGCCTTTATCGATGGCGCCAGGGAAGGCTTTCAGACCGCCATTACCATCATTCCTTACCTGGTTGCCATGCTGGTCGCCATCGGCGTATTCAGGGCCAGCGGCGCCTTGGACCTGCTGGCGGACCTGGCCCGTTACACGGCTCATCTATTGATGCTGGACGATCGCTTTATTGATGCCCTGCCCTCGGCGCTGATGAAACCATTCAGCGGCAGCGGCGCCCGGGCCATGATGATCGATACAATGAAGACGATGGGCGCCGACTCGTTTGCCGGACGCCTGTCTTCGATCGTGCAGGGCAGCACGGAAACCACTTTTTATGTATTGGCCATCTACTTCGGCGCGGTCGGCATCAAAAATATCCGTTATGCCGCCGCTTGTGGGATAATAGCCGATTTTGCGGGCATCATGGCCGCCATTTTTGTTGCCTACTGGTTCTTCGGATGATGTTATGAATATCCACCTCAAAACGCTCGGCTGCCGCCTTAACGAAGCGGAATTGGAAACCTGGGCCCAGGCTTTTCAAAAAGCCGGCCATCAAATAACGCGGCAAGCAGAAGCCGCCAATCTGGTCGTCATCAACTCTTGCGCCGTGACTCAGGACGCCGCCAGAAAATCGCGCCAGCTGATTCGGCGCATCCATCGGGACAACCCGGCCGCCAAACTGGTCGTCAGCGGTTGCTATGCGACCTTGAACGAAGATGAAGCGGCGCAGCTAATGGGCGTCGACCTGGTCGTCAGCAACAAGGACAAGGACCAACTGGTCGAAAAAACCCTGACCACGCTCAATATGGACAGCATGCCGGCCATGTCGACGGAACCGGGCGAGATCTCCCTGTTCACGCGCGGCCGGCAGCGCGCCTTTGTCAAGGTGCAGGACGGCTGCCGCTACCGCTGCACGTTCTGCATCGTGACCGTTGCGCGCGGCGTCGAGCGCAGCCGGTCTGTCGCGGACGTCATCGATGAAATCAACGCGCTGCACAGCCAGAACATCGATGAAGTCATCCTGACCGGCGTGCATCTGGGCGGCTACGGCAGCGATCTGGGCAATAATTTATCGGATCTTATTAAGTCCATTCTGGCCAAAACAGACATACCAAGACTGAGACTGGGGTCTTTGGAACCGTGGGAATTGTCCGATGATTTTTTTGCGCTGTTCGATAACCCTCGCTTGATGCCGCACTTGCACCTGCCCTTGCAGAGCGGTTCGGATGCGGTGCTAAGGCGCATGGCGCGGCGCTGCAAAACCGACGAGTTTGCCGCCATCGTGGATCGGCTGCGCGCGCAAATACCGTACTTCAACATCACGACCGATATCATCGTCGGCTTTCCCGGCGAAACCGAACAGGAATGGCAGGACAGCTTCGGTTTCATCAAGCAGACCGGTTTCGGCCATATCCATATCTTCACTTACTCGCCGCGAGAAGGCACTAAGGCCGCCACGCTGCCCGATCAGTTATCCAATGAGATCAAAAAGCAGCGCAGCCAGCAACTGCATGAACTGGCCGAGACAATGAAGCAGCGGTTTTTCGCGGACAATGTCGGCAATGCGTTCCCTGTGTTATGGGAGGGCTACAGCGAAGAGCTCGATGCCGGCAAAAAGCGAGTGTTCGGCTATACGCCCAATTATCTGCGCGTAGGCTGCGTGATCAATCAGGATGAATCGCTTGAGAATCAAATTATTACTGCCAGATTAACGGCGAATGCCGAAAATCACCTGGTTGCGGAACTGGCGTAATCAAGCCTGCTCGCGGCACGGCGGAGCTGTGTCTAAATCATTCCGGGAGTTTAGCTTTAAGTTAAAATGATATATGATTTATTCATAGCTCAGCATGGCGGCGGCACCGAATCCGCGCCATTATTTTTAGCACATTGAGACAATAATGAAGGGAGATTTTTCAACCGCGTCTCAACCCTTTAGCAAAGAAGATTTTGAGCCGTATACAACTCATCCGTTGTAGCTGACTAACAAGACCGGCTTAGACCGTTAACATAATTAGTGATGGTAAAAAGCCATCCACAGGAGGTTTTAATGAGAGGATTGAGCCCAGATGATTTGGGATTGAAGAGCGTGGGCACTGTTTATCGTAATCTCAGCTATGATGAGCTGTTCACCCATGAAACCAGCAATAATGAAGGCAAGGTTTCAAGCAACGGCACAATGATGGTCGACACCGGCAAATTTACCGGGCGCTCGCCTAAGGACAAGTATTTTGTCCAGCAACTTCCCTCCAGCGATAATATCGCCTGGGGCAAAATCAACCAGCCCGTGTCGGCTGAGATATTTGACGAGCTCTACGCGGACGTCATCGATTATCTTTCCGGCAAGGATATTTATGTAACCGACGGTTACAGCGGCGCCAACCCGCACTCGCGCAAGTCCGTGCGTTTTATTACCGAATTTGCCTGGCAGTCGCATTTTGTCAAAAACATGTTTATCCGTCCTGAGGACGAGGAACTCGATCATTTCGCCCCCGATTTTCGGGTCTATAATGCCAGCAACATGATCAATGAGAAATGGCAAAAGCACGGTCTCAATTCGGAAGTGTTCTGCATCTTCAACGTCGAAAAGAACATCGCCATCATCGGCGGCACCTGGTACGGCGGCGAGATGAAAAAAGGCATCTTCACCATGATGAACTATTGGCTGCCGCTGGATGGCATCCTGTCCATGCATTGCAGTGCCAATGTCGGCAAGGAGGGTGATGTCGCTTTGTTCTTTGGCCTGTCAGGTACCGGCAAAACCACTTTATCGACCGATGCCGCACGCAAACTGATTGGCGACGATGAACACGGCTGGAGCGATGAAGGCATCTTCAACTTCGAAGGCGGCTGTTATGCCAAGTGTATCGGCCTGTCTCCGGAGAATGAACCCGAGATTTATGGCGCCATCAAACGTCATGCCTTGCTGGAAAACGTGGTGTATGACGAAGACGGCGTGGTCGATTTCTTCGACAGCTCCAAAACTGAAAACACCCGCGTCTCGTACCCTATCGAGCACATCGAAAACCATGAGCCGACACTCAAGGCCGGCCTGCCGAAAAATATTATTTTCCTGAGTTGCGATGCCTTCGGCGTTCTGCCGCCGGTCTCCCGGCTGACCAAGGACCAGGCCATGTACTACTTCCTGTCCGGCTATACCGCCAAGGTTGCCGGCACAGAACGCGGCATCATCGAACCCCAGGCTACTTTTTCCGCCTGCTTCGGCGAAGCGTTTCTGCCGCTGCATCCAACCGTTTACGCCAAGCTGCTCGGCGAAAAAATGGAAAAACACGGCGTTAACGCCTATCTGGTCAATACCGGCTGGAGCGGCGGCGGTTACGGGGTCGGCAAGCGCATGAGCATCAAAGCGACGCGCGCCTGCATCAATGCGATCCTGGACGGCAGCATCAACAAGGCTGAATTTAACAAAATACCTTACTTCGGCCTGTTCATTCCCAAAGAGCTGGCAGGCGTCGATGATGCCCGACTCAACCCGCGCGATGCCTGGGCAGATAAAGAGGCGTTTGATGCGACGTCGAAAAAGCTCGCCGGCATGTTCATCGAGAACTTCAAGAAATATACCAACGCCGGCGATGATTTTGATTTCACCAAAGCTGGACCGCACCTGTAGTTCAAGGCCGGGTTGAGTCAATCACCCCATTGAATGCCGCCTCCCGAACAGAAAAGGCCGGGACGCAAGCAACAAAAAACCGGATTTAATGGAAAAACGCCATTAAATCCGGCCTTGAAACGCAAAAACCGCTTATCGGGCAAAATGATTTTCATAGTCCGCCATGGACTTGCTAATCACCTCATGTGCCTCTTCCCGCCCGTAAATATTGGTTATTTCGCAGGAATTGTTTTCTTCGGGAAGACTTTTATAGGTTAGAAAATAATGTTTCAGGCGGTTGATATAAGACACGGGGCAGTCTGATACATCACGCCATTGCCTATAAAACTCATCGTCCTTCATAACCGCGATAATCTTATCGTCGGCCTCGCCTTTATCGAGCAAACGAAACCCGCCGATAGGAATAGCCGGCAAAATAAGATCGCCATGCGTGATTGTGCGCTCGCTTAACACGCAAATATCCAGCGGATCTCCGTCACCCTTGATAACCGTCCTGCCGGACCTTACGGCCGCAAACTCGGCAACTTGCTCGGCGCAATAAGTTCGCGGAATAAAGCCGTACAGCGCCGGCACCGTATTGGAAAACTTCTGCGGCCGGTCGATTTTAAGATAACCGCTGACTTTGTCGATTTCATACTTAACCGTATCAGTCGGGACGATTTCGATAAATGCCGTAACAATGGACGGAGCGCTATCGCCGGGACTGATTCCATGCCAGGGATGCGCTTTATATTCTCTATTCATGATCAACCTCGTGTCTTTAGTCTTGTTTAACTTCATGAAGATAAATAGTCGCGCCGATAACAGCAGCCGGTGCCACAACAATATTTAACAAGGGTAACGTCAATCCCGCCATCGTGATGCCGCCAAAGCCCAATGCGCCCAGGCGTATGCTTTTGGCCAATTGCTTCTGTTCCGTGAACAGCATGCCTTCGTTTTCAAGCGGGTAAGCCATGTACTCGAGCGCCATGCCCCAGGCGCCGAACAAGGCCCACAGAAAAGGCGCGATCACGTTGATGCCGGGAATAATGAACAACAGCAGCAACGGCAAGGCGCGCACGACGAGATACCCGATGCGCTTGAGTTCTGCAACCATGACTTTAGCCAGAGGCTGTTCTTCGCCGGCACCGGCTTGCCCCGTAACGATACTCAGC
>SWCD01024172.1_pt1 | contig 71676 bp, 68 predicted proteins | sample 4693011 | NCBI WGS metagenome assembly SWCD01 (sample SAMN10267278, study PRJNA491770) | bioreactor metagenome | isolation source: DHS bioreactor inoculated with marine | place: Japan: Omine Ridge, Nankai Trough
GATGTCCAGCGCCATCAGCGCGCCGAAGCGCCACAGGTCGCGGCGGGACGGGTCGTACCAGCTTGCGTGCGGTTTTTCCGCCGCCAGGCGCTCGAGGTCGAGCACCATCTGCACCGGGCGGCCGTCGGCCGGGTCCAGGTTCATCGGCACGTCGGCCGGATACTCGATCCCGGAGGCGATGCCGCGCAGGCAGCGGACGCAGGACATCGCCGCTATGGCCCCAGCACGTGGACGACTTCGGCCAGCGGCGGCCAGCCGAAGAAAGGCGCCAGGAACCAGTAGCCCGCCACCACGATCAGCACCCACAGCGCCAGCTTGAGCACGAAGCCGGCGACCTTGAACGCCAGGTACAGGCCGATGATGACCGCGAGCAGGCCGAGCCAGCTCATGCCGTCGCCTTGGCGGGCGCATCCGCCTCGGTGGCCAGTGGACGCAGCTGCGGATCCAGCGAGATGCGTTCGTCGAAGACGAAGCATCGACCGTCGTAGCCGAAGCCGCCGACCTGCTCGAAATAGCCGAGGATGCCGCCATCGAGCTGCAGCACGTTGTCCATGCCCTGGGCGCGCATCCACAGCGCCGCCTTCTCGCAGCGGATGCCGCCGGTGCAGAAACCCACCACCGTCGACGCGGCCAGCGCATCGCGATGCGGTGCGAGCGCTTCGGGCAAGTCGGTGAAATTGTCGATCGGCAGGGCCAGGGCGCCTGCGAAGCTGCCATGGGCGACTTCCTCGCGGTTCCGCGTGTCCAGCAGCCGCAGCGGCCTGCCGGCATCGTCGCTGCCCTGCGCGATCCAGCGCGCGAGATCCCCCGGCGCCACCGTCGGCGCACGCCCCTGCAGCGGCGAGGCGTGGTCACGGCGGAACGCGATGATTTCCGGCTTGACCTTCACCTTCAGCCGCGCGAATGGCGGCGCGTCGCTGCGGCTCGACTTCACCGGCATGTCCGCGAAGCCAGGCAGCACGCGCAATCGCGCGAGAAAAGCCTGGATGGCCGCATCCTCGCCGGCAAGGAACAGGTTCACGCCCTCCTCCGCGACCAGGATGCTGCCCAGCAGCCGCCCATCTTCGGCCCACGTCCGCAGTTGTCCTGCGAACGCGTCGGGCGCGTCGATCCTGGTGAAATGGTAGGCGGCGATATTGCTGACCATCAGAAAATCATATTCCTCCAGCAAGGGGTTTCAACTAGGGACAAGCGACACAATCTCAATGGTCATCTGCAAGTCCGCCATCGACATTGACGCGCGGCATGAATATCCATAGCGCGGCATAAACCGGCAAGCCGGCTCCCCACAGGAAAGATATCGCGACAAAAAATGCTCGCCACATCCAAACCGGTACCGGCGTATGCTCGCCAAGCCCACCGCATACACCTGCGACGATCACATCGCGCCTCGACTTTTCCAATCCTTCAAAGTCCCAAGACATGCCGCGCTCCTCCCAATCTTCTCCAGCCGATCCTCGATATTCCGCAGTTTACCTCGCCACGATGCGGTCATTTCGCACAATACCTTGTGAGTACGAGTGTTTTCTGGTCTTCGATCGCACCGGCAGGCCTTTCTACGGCTTCGCCGGGTTGAGCCGCGCTTTGTCGGTACATGGATCCGACGCGGCGCATGAGTGATTCCTTCGATGTGCTGGTGGTCGGCGGCGGCGCGGCCGGGTTGATGTGCGCGCTGGCCGCCGGCCGGCGCGGGCGGCGCGTGCTGGTGCTCGAGGGCGCCAGCAAGGTCGGCAAGAAGATCCTGATGTCGGGCGGCGGGCGCTGCAACTTCACCAATACCGGGACCCAGCCGGAGAACTTCCTCTCCGCCAATCCGCACTTCTGCAAGTCGGCGCTGGCGCGCTACACGCCCGCGGACTTCATCGCCATGGTCGATCGCCACGGCATCGCCTGGCACGAGAAGGAGCTCGGCCAGCTGTTCTGCGACGTGTCCTCGAAGCTGGTCGTGCGCATGCTGCTGGACGAATGCGCGGCGGCCGGCGTGCGCATCGAAACCGGCTGCTCCATCGGCGAGGTGCGCCGCGACGGCGACATGTTCTCGCTGCACAGCTCGTCCGGCGCATTCGCCGCGTCGTCGCTGGTCGTCGCCAGCGGCGGCCTGTCGATCCCCAGCATGGGCGCCAGCGGCTTCGGCTACGAACTCGCGCGGCAGTTCGGCCACCAGGTGCTGCCGACGCGCGCGGGCCTGGTGCCGCTGACGCTCAGCGGGACGCATTCCGAACGCATGCAGGACCTGAGCGGCGTCTCGCTGCCGATCGAGGCGTCCTGCAACGGCCAGTCGTTCCGCAACGCCATGCTGGTCACCCATCGCGGCCTCAGCGGGCCTGCGATCCTGCAGATCTCTTCGTACTGGCATCCCGGCGACGCGCTGCGGCTGGACCTGCTGCCCGGACTCGATGCCGAAGCCTGGTTGCGCGAGCAGCGCCGCACGCGCCCTGCCGGCGAGTTGAGGACGGCGCTGGCCGATGCGCTGCCGAAGCGCTTCGCGCAGCGATTGTGCGAGGCCTGGCTCGGCAACCGGCCCATGCGCCAGTACGACGACCGCGGCCTGGACGAGATCGCCGCGCAGCTGCGGCACTGGCCGATCGTCGCCAGCGGCACCGAGGGCTATCGCACCGCCGAAGTCACGCTTGGCGGCGTCGACACGCGCGGCCTGTCCTCGACGACGATGGAATCCCGGCACGTGCCCGGACTGTATTTCATCGGCGAAGTGGTCGATGTCACCGGCTGGCTGGGCGGCTACAACTTCCAGTGGGCATGGGCTTCGGGACACGCCGCAGGACAGGTCGCCTGAGCACGCTGGCCGTCATCGGTGGCGGGCCGGCGGGGCTGATGGCTGCGGAAACCGCGCGCGCGTCCGGCGTCGAAGTCGCTCTGTACGACGCCAAGGGCTCGGGCGGACACAGGTTCCTGGTCGCCGGCAAGGGCGAGCTCAATCTCACCCTCACCCATTCCGAGCCAATGCCGGCATTCACTGGCCGCTATCGCGAACGTGCGGCGGAAGTCGCGGCATGGCTGCAGGACTTCGACGCCGAGGCCGTGCGCCCGCTGGTGAAGCTGCGGGCAAGCCCGGTCACCGGGTCTTCGAATGACAGTTCCCTGGCGATCAGCTGCAACGGCCGCCTGAAGTCGTCTGCCTGCCGCTGCGCGGCAAGCTCCGGGTAGCAGTCATCGTTGACGATCGCGGCGCCGAGTGCGGCCATGTGCACGCGCAGCTGGTGCTTGCGGCCGGTGATGGGCTGCAGGCGATAGCGCCACAATGCGCCCTCCGTCACGGCGACGGAGATGCGCGTCTCGCTGTTGGGGATGCCCGCGGCCTCGCGCATGCGGAAGAACGGTTCGCCGCGCACCAGTCGCGACCTGCGCAGCAATGGGAAGTCCAACTGCGGCAGCGCCGGCGCGATCGCTTCGTAATCCTTGGCGATGCGGCACTGCCGGAACAAGTCCTGGTAGCGTCCACGACTGGCACGATTGGTCGAGAACAGCACCAGGCCCGCGGTTGCGCGGTCGATGCGATGCAAGGGAACCAGGTCGGGGTTGCAGGTTTGGCGGCGCAGGCGCGCCAGCAGGGTGTGCTCGAGGTGCGGCCCCGATGGCACGACTGGCAGGAAATGCGGCTTGTCGGCCACCAGCAGGTGATCGTCCACGTGCACGATGCTTTCCTGGAACGAGATCGGCACCTCGTCCGCCACTTCGCGCCAGTAGCGCACTTCCAGCCCGACCCGGTACGGCTGCGCCGGATCCAGCACTCGTCCCTGCGCGTCGCGTACGCGTCCGCGCGCCATGCGCTGCCGCCACTGTTCCGGTGCGATTCCGGGAAACCGCTCGCAGAGGCAATCGAGTACCGTCCGCCAATCGCCCGGCGGCAGCTGCAGGCGGCTGGCGATGGCAAGCTCGTCGAGGCCGTCATTCATGCCGCAGGCTCGATTCGCCACGGCGCGCGCAGTGGCGCACGACGGCCTTACTTGCCGTCGTCGAGATACTGCGCCGCCGCGCACAGCTTCACGCCAGTCGCGGAAGCGGCGGGCAGCTCCTGGCCACCGAGGGCGAGCAGCTTCACCACCTGGGCGTCGCCGTCCATGATCCTGGCCAGTGCCAGCCATCCGGTCTTGGCGCTGCCGCAGAAGGCATCCGCAGGCGTCCGGGTCGGCGGCGTCTGCTCGAGGACCCGCCTTAGTTCCACCGGCACCCGTGGCTCGATCATCATCGCGTCGGCATAGCGCGCGCCCGCGCTGTACTGGTCGTCGCCGCTGACCAGGGCCACGCGCTCGGTGACGAAGCTGGCGCCGTTGGCGCCATCGATCCTGGTGTCCTCGATGTCCAGCGCGCCGGTCGCCGACTCCGCCACCGGATCGCCAGCCTCGAACTTGCCAAGCACGACCGGCTGCAGGGTCGGCGGTGCCGCGCGCTCGACCGGCGATGCGGCGGGGTCGTGCTCGGGAAGCGCGGGCGGGGGCGGCGCGGTGTCGGCCGCCGCCGACGCGGTGTGTCCGTCCGACTGCCCTTCGCGCGCGCAGCCCGCGAACAGCAGCACGGACGCCACGAGCGTCATTGCAGCCAGGCCGATGCAGGCGTTCTTGTATCCCATGGGCTCCAGTCCGGAAAGCAGTGATGGCGATACCCGCATCATAAGCCCCGATTGTTCAGCTGGCGTCAGCGCAGGCCGTCAAGACGCCTCTGCCGGGAATATCCCGCGCCGCTACTGCCAAAAGCTAGCGATTCAGCAGCCAGACCGGCAGCACGACCAGCGCCAGCAGGCACGCGATCGCGACCAGGGTCATCACCACGCGCAGCGGCTGCTCGCGCCAGATGTCGGCGAAGGTCTGGGCGGTGCCGTCCTGCCTGGCCTGGGCGTGCTCGGCGCGGATGCGTACTCGCCGCTGCTGCTGGTAGTCCGCCATCAGGCGCTTGGCCCGGTGGATGTCGGCATCGTGCTTGACCCAGATGCCACCGTGGGAAATCCCCCAGCGGCTGGGCCTGGTTTCGTAATATTCGATGGCGTTCGCGGCGAGGAAGCCGCGGACGTCTTCCGCCTCGTCCTCGGACACGGTGTACAGGTTCAGCAGCAGCTTGGACATGGCGCCATGTTAGCGCCCGATCGCGCCCGTGGCACGACGCGGATCAGGTTTTGGTGCCCCTTGGCGCCCCGCCTTCGACCACGTCGAACGCGAACCCGGACTGCGGCGGGTCGGCGGCGGCCGACTGCACCTGCGGCCACTGCTGCAACTGGCCGTCGTAGACACAGACCCGGTTGCGGCCCTCGCGCTTGGCGCGGTACAGCATCTGGTCGGCGTGCGAGAGCATCTTGGCCAGGTCGTAGGCCGACAGCGAAGTCGCGGTGACGCCGAAGCTGGCCGTGACCACGAACTTGTGGCCGCTCGACTGGCTGTCGATGGAGGCGATGCGCACGCGGCAGTCCTCGGCCACGCGCGTGGCGCCGCGCAGGTCGCAGCCGGTGAGCAGGATCGCGAACTCCTCGCCCCCCAGCCGGCCGAGGAGGTCGATGCGGCGGCAGAACCCCTTGCAGGCATCCGCCACCCGCTTCAGCACCCAGTCGCCGGTATCGTGGCCGAAGCGGTCGTTGACCGACTTGAAGTGGTCGAGGTCGAACATGACCAGCGCGACTTCCTCCCCGGCCCTGGCGCCTTCGCGCAGCGCCTGCTCCGATTGCTGGGTGAAGTAATGGCGATTGCTGATGCCGGTCAACGCGTCGGTCTGGGCCATGCGCCGCAGCGACATCTGCACGCGCTTGATCTTGAACGCCCAGTAAGCGATCGAGCCGGCGAGCACGGCCAGAAACAGGATCAACAGGCGCGAGAATTCCGCCTTCTGCTCATTGACCCGCTGCTGGAGTTGCAGCACCTGGTTCTTGCCGTCGAGCAGTTCGATCTGCTGCGACTTCTGCAGCGTTTCCTGGTGGACGATCTGATAGGCCATTTCCCGGGCCTTGACGTCGGTGAGGTAAGCCTTGTCCGCCTCCGCATACTTCCGGTACATCTCGAAGGCCGTCGTGACATCGTGGCGGCGTTCGGCTATCTGGTACAGGGTCTTGTAGGCGAGGACCAGGGGCAGGGAGAACTGGATCCCCCCCCGCTGCCCGACCGTTGCGTTCGCATGCTGTTCCGCGCCCTCGATATCCCCCTTCTCCAGCAGGTATTGTGCGAGCAGGGCATGGGCTTCCCCGATGAGGTGCGGATAGCCCGTCGCTTCCATTTCTGGCAGGTGTTTTTTCAGCAATGCGATCGCGCGGTCGCGCTGCCCGTCGCCGGCCCATTTACGCGCCAGCGATATCCGCAGGAAGCTCACGGCAGACATCTCCTTGGTCCGCGCGCACTGATCGATCGCCTGCAGCAACTCGGCATCGCCGGCCGGAAGCGTGCCGAGGTGCTGCCGGGCCTGCATGTGGATCTGGTTGGCGAAGCACAGCGTCCGCGGCTGCGGGGAATTGGCGATGATCCGCTCGGCGTAGCGCGCACTGGTCTGGAATTGCCCGATCTGCGCATAGATGAGTGCGGCTACGCCGAACCCCTGGTTGAGCAATTCCGGATCCTTGATCTTGTCCGCCAGCGCCATGGTCGCGCCAAGCTGGCGCAGGCTGTCGGTAAACTCGCGTGAGATCGCCTGGATGTTCGCGATCAGCAATCCGGCCCGGAAGCGCGTTTCGATGGTGTGATCGTCGGTTTCTAGCAGGCGTGCCCGCTTGATCCCATCGCTGAACCTGCCGGAGAAACTCAATGCATACGCGTTCAGGTACTCACGGTGCTCCCGTTGCGCCAGCGTGAGGCTTTCGTCGGCGTTGAGCTGCTGGAGCAGCTTCCTGAATTCAGCGGGATTCGAGCTTCGGACATTCTCAGCCTGCTGCAAGAGCTCATCGACGGACGGTGCGGCCGCGGCGCGGACAGGACCCGACCATGCCAGGACGCCGACCGCCAGTGACAGCAGCAATGCCCGCATCAACATGGTCGGTCCCTCGCTCACACGGTATGTCCTATTCCTTGTCCGGCGGCGTCTCTTGTTCCGGCGCCTCTCGTTCTTCCTGGTCTTCCTTGCGCTCCGGCTCCTGCTCCGGCTGCCAGATCAGGCACATCATCTTCTCACGGCCACCGAGGATGCGGTTGAGCGCCTCGTGATCTCGCGCGAGCAAGGCTTGTTGCGACGCAGCATCGAGATCCGTCGACGCCACTGCCGCCGCATAGTCGGACGGAGTCATCCTGCAAGTTGCAGGATTGCCTCCCATGGCTTCAAGAAAGCGGAGCGCATTCGACATCGTGTTCTTCTCCCATGTTGGATGTTGGATGTAACTGCGACGCAATGACGTCCTGATCGACATCCAGCTGCGCGATGCGCCGGAGCATGTCCCGATTGGGCACCATTGGACATGCAGGCGGGATCACCAGCGTGGTCCACGTTTGCAATTCCGCCGACACGATGCGCGACAGCGGCATCCTGCCGATGCGCGGTTCGGAGATGGCAAGCGTTGCCGCCTCGTAAGCCACCACCTCGTGGTCCAACGGATAATCCTCCGAAAGCAGGTCGACCAGCAGCTGCCGGTAGGCCGGCCCCGTCGAGACCCGGCCAAGCGTGCGGTCGCCCGCGACGCCGACCTGCCAGAGCACCAGGTACGCCGCCGGATCGATCCGGCGCCTGTAGAACATGAACTGGCTGGCTTCGTAATGCTGGCAGCCATGGGTGGCCGGATCGATGCCCAGGTCCGCATACAGGCAGTCCTCGGCGGAGATGCCAGGCTCCATGTGGGCCTCGAAACCTTCGCGCCGCGCCTGTGCGACAGCATCGTGGGGAGCCTGCGCGAACACGCCCGGATGGCCGTAGAACGCCCCGCATACGCGTTGTCCCCTGCGCACTTCGGCCATGATGGCTTCGACCATTTGCCGATACGTTTCGCGCCGGGATTTTCCTTCGGCATAGTACGGCTGCAGGCTGCGGACATCGGCATGCATGCCCTGCAGCCAGAGTTCGACCAGCGGATCGGACACCGCGGAGAACACGACAGCCGCCTGTTCGATGTGGGCACGCGCACGTGGTCCGAGATGTGCACCCAGCATCATCCCCACGCCGACACAGACCAGACTTCCGCGCTCGCCCATCATCCTGACATCCCCCGTGCAGCCGGCAATGTAGCTCCGGCCGGAATACATTGCAAAAAACACCGGATCCATGGTTTCCCCGCAACTGCCGGGCCTGCACCGGGCTTCAGCCCCTGCGGTCCAGCGCGCGCTCCAGGTTCAGGCGGGCCCGGGCATCGAAGCGGTCGTGGAAGTAGCGGCTGAGGTAGATCCGTGGCTTGCCCAGCAGGGTTTCCAGGAAACGGCGGCGGCGACGACGGAACAGCCATCCGGGCACGTGGCCGCGGTATTCGTCGGCGATGCCGCGGTCGTAGGCGTCGAACACGGCCGGCTCGGCGCCTAGGATGGCCATGTCACAATCGAGGAAGTGGCGGGTGTCGTCGCCGATGCCATCGGCGGCGAAATCCGTTGGCGCGAACTGGCCGTGGCGCGCGGTGAGTCCGATCAGTTCCGCCACGCGGTCCGCATCCACGCCGGCATCGGGCAGCCAGCGCGCGATTTCGGCGATCGCGAACGCGGCCGAACGCGCTTCGTTGTCGCGGCGACCCGGTTCGTAGATGGCGTCGTGGTAGAGCACCGCGAGGCGGGTCTCCACCGGCTGCGCCCAGCCTGGCCCGGCATCGACCTCGGCGTGGTGCCGCAGCACTTCGCGGACGTGGTCGAAGTCGTGGTATGCACGCGGAGGCCGGGCATAGGCCGCTTCAAGCGCGGCTTGCTGTCCATCGGGAAGCGGCAAGGGCGCGCGGCGTGTCATCGTCCGGGATCTTACGGCGCTTGCGGCCGCGTGTCGTGCACGCGCCGTACGCATGCGGCGGAATTAGACTGGGCCATGGATGTCCTGTCGCAGCCCGCCCTGACCGCCTTGTTCCTGGCCGCGGCGGGCGTGGTCTGGTGGGCCGGCATCCACCTGTCGCGGGCAGTCGATGCGCTCGATGGCTATTTCGGCTGGGGCCAGGCGCTGGGCGGGATGATCCTGCTGGCGGTCGTCACCAACCTGCCGGAAATCGCGATCGTCGGCAGTGCCGCGCATAACGGCCATCTGGGGATCGCGGTCGGCAACATCCTCGGCGGCATCGCCATCCAGACCGTGGTGCTGGCCGTACTCGACGGCTTCGGCAACCGCGGCCGCGTCCCGCTGTCCACGCTGGCCTCGTCGCCGCAACTGCTGTTGGAAGGCCTGCTGGTGATCGCAGTACTGGCCATCGCCCTGCTCGGCCACTTCCTGCCAAGGGATCTGGTCCTGCTGCGCATCACCCCGGGCGGCGCGCTGATCGCCGGCGCCTGGCTGGCGGCACTGCTGCTGGTCCGCCGCCTGCGTTCGCGCAATGGTCCGCGCGGCAAGACCCAGGCCTCGAGCCGCCGGGCATCGGGCATCGGCCGCGCGGCGACGCTGTTCGCCATCACCGCCCTGGCCACGCTGGCTGCCGGGGTCACGCTCGAACTCAGCGGCGATGCGCTCGCGCGGCACTGGAACATGCAGGGCGCGCTGTTCGGCGCCACCGTGCTGGCCGCGGCGACCTCGCTGCCGGAAATCGCCACCGGCCTTCCCGCAGTGCGGCGCAGGCAATACGCGCTGGCGGTCAGCGACATCCTCGGCGGCAATGCCTTCCTGCCGGTCCTGTTCGTGCTGGCGACCCTGGTCTCGGGACAGGCGGTGCTGCCGGCGGCACAGGCATCCGACCTCTACCTGGCTGCGCTTGGCATCCTGCTCACCGCCGTCTATGTGGCTGCCATGGTGGTCAAACCGAAGCGCAAGCGGCTCGGGCTGGGCGTGGACGCCTGGCTGCTGGCCGTGCTCTACCTCGACGGGGTCGGCGGCCTGTTCTTCGTTTCGAACGCGGGTACCTAGTGCGCGGCTTCAGTCCGCCAGCGACCAGCGTCCCAGCACGCGATGCTCCGTCCTGCCCAGCAGGCTGTGCACCAGCGCGAACTCGCGCACCGTCCAGGCGATGCGTTCGACCGGCTGCGGGTCGAGGCGGCGGTCGTCATAAAGCAGCGTGACGTGCGGCGTGAAATCGCGTTCGACCCACTGCAGCAGGCCGGCGCCGGCCATGGCCCGGCCCAGCGCCACCTGCAGCGCGCACAGCGGCGCCAGGGCGTCGTGCGAACCGCGCAGCACGCACGGCCGCTTGCGCGTCCTGCCGGCGAAACTGGACACGCTGTCGAAGGCGACCTCGAATGCCGGCATCGAAACGTCCGCAGCGGCGGCTTCCGCCCGGACGACCACGTCCCGCGGCAGGCCCGCATAGTCGCCGAGATGATGCAGGGTCACGTGCAAGCGCTGCACGCCCAGCGGCTTGCCGCGCAGGCCATGTGCCTCGCGCAAGCCCTGCGCCAGTGCTGCGATCCGCCCCGCGGCTTCGGCATCGGGAAAGACGGCGAAAAACAGGCGGTCCGTGGGTGCCGGCGGGTCGAAACCGCCGAGCGACAGCTGCTGGTGCGACATGTCCGGTTCCGTGACGCTGCAGTTTTCGAAGATAACCGACCACGCGGCGGCGGGATACGTTCGCGCGCGTCCTGCACGCAAGCGGCCAGCGCGAAAGGCGGCAGCGGACCTGGAGGATCCCGCCTGAACCGGATTACCCCGAACAGGATCTCCAGCGCACGTCCCGCACGCTCCACGCGGGAGTGTGCATGAACGGCGCCCGTGCAACGACGACCACGCACCGGTGCCCCGTGAAGTCGTCGCGCACCGCGTGCAGTAAGATGGCGGTGCAATCCGCTCGTACGCGCGTTTCGCCCGGCCGATCCTCGTCGCCGTTTCGCTCCCTTTCCCGCGCCGGCATCGCGCCGCCGCCATCCCGGGAGCCCGCATGCCAGGCTACCAGACCCACATCCGCACCCTGCGCCTGGGCGGGCACGACTACCGCATCCGGTCGCTCATCGACCTGCAGCAGTTCGCCGACCCCGACCATCATGCCCGACGGCTCGGCATCTCCTCGGCGCAATGGTGCCTGTTCGGCCACGTGTGGCCCGCTGGCAAGCTGCTGGCCGAAGCCATGGCGATCCACGACGTCGCCGGCAAGCGCATCCTCGAGCTCGGATGCGGCCTGGGCCTCGCCAGCCTGGTGCTGCGGCAGCGCGGCGCCGACGTCGTCGCCAGCGACTACCACCCCCTGGCCGAAACCTTCCTCGCCTACAACGCCGCGCTCAACGAGCTGCCTGCGGTGCCCTATCGCACGCTGCGCTGGGACCGGGCAAACGACACGCTCGGCCGGTTCGACCTGATCATCGGCAGCGACATCCTCTACGAGCGCGACCACGCCGAACGCCTGTCGGCACTGCTTCCACGACACGCCAATGCCAGCTCGGAAGTCGTGATCACCGATCCCGGGCGCGGCAACAGCGCGCCGTTTACCCGCGCGCTCGCTGCGCAGGGCTATGTCCTCGACGAACGGCGCTGCCGGATGAACGCCGACGACGCGCCTCCGTTCCGCGGACGCCTGCTCGGCTATACGCGAACACAACCGGACAGGATGGAACATACGGCATGAGCGACGACGAGCACCACGACGACGGTCCCGGCGACACCGACATCGATCCATCGATATCGTGCAGCGACTGCGACGCGGTGTGCTGCCGCCTCACCGTGGTGCTGATGCCGGAGGACAAGGTGCCCGCGCATCTCACCGCACGCAACGAACGCGGCCTGGAGGTGATGGCGCGCGATGAAGAGGGCTGGTGCGTGGCGGTCGACCACCTGCACATGTGCTGCTCGATCTACGCACAGCGCCCGGCGATCTGCCGCAAGTTCGCCATGGGCAGCCCGTTCTGCCGCGACGAGCGCAGCGAATACCGCGAGCGCATGGCACGGGGAATTCCGCTGATCCTGCATTGAGCCAGGATATCGACGCGGGCGCCGGCACCGGTCGCCATGTTCCCACTAACGCTCCGCTAACTCGGGATGCCGCATAATCTCGGGATCGTGTGTCACGGCCGCTGGATCGCAGCACGCCCTCCACGCGCATCCTCTCCAGACCGGGCACCCTGCATGGCCAACGTCAAACCCAGTCCCAAGGCACGCATCCGCAAGAGCGGCCGCGACGGCGCCGGGGGCAATCTCCAGAAACGCCTCACCAGCGACCGCATTTCCGCCGACCTGGCCGATTTCGAAAAGGCAGGCGGCCAGGTCGAAGTGCTTGGCGTGACCCGCGTGCTGACCAAGGTGGACGAACCGACCGCCAGCGAGAAGAAATAGCCTGTACCGGGTCGATGCGGCCATCCATATGGCGGCGTGACCACTCCAACCGCCCCGCTGGCGCATGAATGCACCGCGTGGACTTGCGATCCTCCGCGGGATTTCCTAGGGTATGGGGGCGACATTCTCCTCGCGCCGTGGGTTCTCCGGCGCATCCCCTACCTTATCCAAAACGAGGTTTCCCATGGAAATCGCAGATGGCCGTGTGGCCTCCATCCACTACACACTCACCAATGACGACGGCGAAGTGCTCGACAAGTCCGCGCCCGACGCCCCGCTGAGCTACCTGCATGGCGCCGGCAACATCGTGCCCGGCCTGGAGAAAGCCCTGGCCGGAAAGCAGCCCGGCGACAGCCTCAAGGCCGACGTCGCGCCCGAGCAGGCCTATGGCCCGCGCCACGAGGGCATGATCCAGAAGGTCCCGCTCAGCGCCTTCCCCGACATCGACGCGGTCAGGCCCGGCATGCAGTTCGAGGCCCGCACCGAGCGCGGCCCGCTGCTGGTCAAGGTCACCGAGATCGGCGACGAGCACGTCACCGTCGACGGCAACCATCCGCTGGCCGGCCAGACCCTGCACTTCGACGTCAAGGTGGCCGACGTGCGCGAAGCCAACGAGAAGGAAAGCAACGAAGGCCAGGTCGCCCGCACGCCCTGATCCGATCCAGCGGTGATGGAGTGGAAAAGCCCGCCAAGCGCGGGCTTTTTTTCATGCCTTCCATCCGTCTTCACGCCTGTCGGCGGCGACGCAGCTGGAGATCACAGGAAGGTCGTGATCCGGTCCAGCGGCAGCCGCTCGATGTCGGGTACGCGACAGCCCGGCGCAGGATGCCCGACCACCAGCAACAGGTAGGGCATCTCGTTGCGCGGTCGTCCCAGGATCCCGTTGAGGAAGCCCATCGGGCTGGGCGTGTGCGTCAGTGTCGCCAGCCCGGCATGGTGGAGCGCGGCGACCAGCATCCCGGTGGCGATGCCGACCGATTCGTGCGGGTAGTAGCGCTTGTGCTTCACGCCCTGCGCATCCAGCCCGAAACGCTCGTAGAACACCGCGATCAGCCACGGCGCGACCTCGAGGAAAGGCTTGTCGGCGTCGGTGCCCAGCGCCGCCAGCGCCTGCAGCCACTCTTCCGGCGCACGACGTTCGTAGAATTCGCGTTCCTCGGCCTCGGCCGCCTCGCGGATGCGTCGCTTGATCGCGGCGTCGGCCACCGCGACGAAACGCCACGGCTGCTGGTTGGCGCCGCTGGGTGCCGTCCCGGCCGCGCGCAGGCACTGCTCGATCACGGCCCGCGGCACCGGCGTGGGTGCGTAGTCGCGCACGGTGCGCCGCAGCGCGAGCTCGTCGGCGAAATCACGGGCGCGCGCGATACGCTCGGCATCTGTAAGGGTGCTGGGAGTCGGCAATGCGACGGTCGCGGGGGCGGGCATGGCGTCGGTCGATCCTGGCGTGGTGTCCGGGCCGACTTTACCGCGTCATGCCGGCCCATGCGCCTGCGCTGCGCCACGCTCGTCCCTGCCAGGGATAACGACTTGCAGCCCCCACCGAGAACCTTCCGGGATTAAAAAGGTCTACACGGATTGAGTGCGGGGATGCCCGCCACTGGATGGACCAGCGCGGCCTTTACCGCCGCCGCCCCGTTTTCGGTCACCGGATCGCAACGAGGCGCCACCTATGCTGGACAGCAGGCCGCCTTGCACTCGATCATCCAGGCCACCACCACGACCGAAAGGAATCCCCATGCAGATCCAGATTCGCACCGACAACAGCGTCCAGGGCCATGAGGCGCTCGAATCACGGGTGAATTCGATGGTCGAACAGCACCTCGGTCGATTCTTCCCGTACCTGACCCGTATCGAAGTGCACCTGTCCGACACCAACGCCGACAAGGGCGGCGGCAACGACAAGCGATGCGCCATCGAGGCGCGGATGGAGCACCATCGCCCGGTCGGCGTGTCGCACGATGACGAAAACATGGAGAAGGCGATCCGCGGCGCTTGCGACAAGCTCAAGACGCGGCTGGAAACGACGATCGAGCGCAAGCGCGGGCATTGAAACAGCCTGCATCGACCGGCCAGGGGATCGGTGCTGCGATGACGGCCATCGCACATGACCCACCAAGGATCCGTACCTAGTTGATCCGATCCAGTAGTGCCTTGAACCTGGAGTCGCCTGCCAGCGAGGCCAGTTCGCTGTCGTTCTCCATCCACGCCCGGTCGCCCCAGCCGAGCTTGACGGCCCGTTCCAGCAGTTCGATCGCGCGCTCGACGTCGCCCTGCGTCGCGTAGAAACATGCGCCGTTGTAGAGGACGACAGGCTCATCCCGCCCCTGGGTCAACGCCTGCTCGCTCATCGCAATGGCCTTTTGCGTTTCCCCGACCTGTCCAAGGTTGTTGGCGCCGATCTGCAATGCGCGCGTATCGTGCGGATTCAGCTTCAGGTGCCGCTCGACGGTGTTCAACAGCCCCAGCCTGGCTTTCATTTCGTCCTGCTTGCGCCCCAGAGAAGCATAGGCCTGGGCGAGGAATACCGGGGCCTGGTAGTCGGCGGGATTGACTTCCATTGCCATGAGGTAGTGCCGCGCCGCGTTCTCGAAGTCGCCTTCGGAAGAGCAGGCCAGTCCATAGTAGTAATAGGCCTCGAACAGGTTGGAATTGAGTGCGATCGCGGCATCGAATTCCTTCTGGGCTTCGCTGTACCTCTCGCTGATGAACAGCGCCAGTCCACGCGAAGCGTGCGCCTCCGCCGAATCCGGATCCAGCGCGAGCGCCTGCTCGCTGGCGCGGTTGGCGTGAGAGACATTCTCGGCGCTCCCTTCCGCGTATCGGTACAGCATCGAATAGGCATCGGCGATCCCGGCGTACGCGAGCGCGTACTTCGAATCGACCGCGATCGCCTGCTCGTACATGCGGATGGCATGCTCGTAGTCGCGCCGCGCCATCGAATACATGTAGCTCCGGCCGCGCAGGTAATAGTCGTACGCCTCCGGGTCGGAAGTCGCGACGTACTGGATGGAACGACGCTCCTTTGGCGTCAACGTCACCTGCAGCGCCTTGGCGATGCTCTGCGCGATGTCGTCCTGGATCGCGAATACATCTTTCATCTGCCGGTCGTAGGTTTCAGACCACAGGTGAGAATCGGTGTCGGCCTCGATCAGCTGCGCGGTGATGCGCACGTGGTCGCCGGCGCGGCGTACGCTGCCTTCCAGGATCGTGCCGACGCCAAGCTGGCGCGCCGCGGTCGGGATGTCGATCTTCTCGCCCTTGAGGTTGAACGACGAGGTGCGCGAGGCGACCTTGAGCTGCGGCAGCTTGACCAGCAGGTTGAGGATCTCCTCGGAGATACCGTCGCTGAAGTACTCGTTTTCCGGATCGCCGCTCATGTTGACGAACGGCAGCACCGCGATGCTGCGCCGACCCTGGCTGTCGACCGGATGTGGCTTGCCTGCATCGAGCTTTGCTTCGACCCGCCGTGCCGGCTCCAAACCTGCCTCGGGCTGTTTTGGCAGCGGCTGCATCGCTGGCGGCGGCACCGGCCCGCTGGTTGCGTCCGATGCCGCATCGGTGCGCAACACGCCGCGCGGCCCCAGGTCGAACATCCACGCCATGGCCACCGCCACCGGGAAGCCCAGCGCGACCAGCACGATCACGAGCTTCAACGACCAGTCCGGCACGTTCAGCGGCGGCAGCACGGTCGAGGCCACTTCGATGATGATCCAGCCTACTGCCGCATAGACGATGCCCACGCGGATCACCCTGCGACGGCGCAGTTCGGCGAAGAGACCGCTGAAGGAAAACCCGTTGTCCGGCCCGCTCATCCGTTGATCCTGCCCAGCAATTGCCTGAAACGCGGATCGCTGCGCAACGATTCCAGGTCGGTATCGTTCTGGATCCATTCGCGGTCGCACCACCCCAGCGCAACCGCCCGTTCGAGCAGGTCGAGCGCACGATCATTCTGGCCCAGCACGGCGAAGGTACAGGCCGAGTTATAGAAAATCAGGGGTTCCTGGTCGGATGCCTCGATCGCGCGTTCAGACCACTCGATGGCACGCTCGCGTTCACCCAGTTCTGCCAGGTTCACGGCGCCGGTGCACAGCGCCCAACTGTCATCCGGATTCATCTTCAGGTGTCGATCGAGGTTCGTCATTGCATTGCGCAATGCCTGCTCCCCCATCTCCCTGCGACCCATCGCCTGGCAAGCCTGGCCGAGGAAGCCCAAGGACTGGTAATCGGCAGGATTGGCTTCCGAAGCCTTCATGAACAGGTGCGCCGCTTTTTCCAGGTTGCCGGCCGACATGCAGGCGCGGCCATAGAAATAGTAAGGCTCGTACAGGTTAGGATTCAGCACGATGGCCGTCTCGAAGAATTTCTCGGCCTCCACGTGCCGGTTGTTGAACAGCAACGCAGTCCCCCTGGACGTGTGCGCCTCCGGCGAATCCGGATCGAGCTCCACGGCCCGGGCGCTGGCTTCGTCCGCCAGCACGCCATAATCCGGGAAGTCCGCCCGGTAGTAGCGATAAAGGAAGGATCGGGCGTCGGCCATGCCCGCATACGCCAGCGCATATTGCGGGTCCAGCTCGATCGCCTGCTCGTACATGCTGATGGCATGCAGGAAATTGCGCCGGCTCATGGCGTAGAAATACCGGCGCCCCCTGAGGTAGAAGTCGTAGGCCGAGGCATTCGAGGTGGCGTCGTTCTGCAGGGAGCGGCGCTGCTTGGGGCTGAGCGTGACCTGCAGGGCATCGACGATGCTGCGGGCGATGTCGTCCTGGATCGCGAACACGTCCTTCATCTCGCGGTCGTAGGTTTCCGACCACAGGTGCGAATCGGTGTCGGCCTCGATCAGCTGGGCAGTGATGCGCACATGGTCGCCGGCGCGGCGCACGCTGCCTTCCAGCACGGTGCCGACCCCGAGCTCCCCCGCCACCGTCGGGATGCTGGCTTCCTTGCCCTTGAACAGGAAGGACGAGGTGCGCGAGGCGACCTTCAGCTGCGGCAGCTTGGCCAGCAGGTTGAGGATCTCCTCGGAGATGCCGTCGCTGAAATACTCGTTGTCGGGATCGCCGCTCATGTTGACGAACGGCAGCACGGCGATGCTGCGGCGCCCGGCCTCGGCTCCGGCTTGCACCCTGGCGGGAGCAGCCTTGGCCATTTCGACTGGAGCCGCGACGGCGGCAGGAGTTTCCGCGATCGACGCGGCTTGCCCCGGTGCATCCGGTGCCGGAGTCCGCTCCACTCCGCGCGGCCCGAGGTCGAACATCCAGCCCATGATCACGGCGATCGGAAAGCCGAGCACCACCAGTGCAATCACGAAGGTAACCGTCCACTCCGGCAGCTTGAGACCCGGTAGCATGGTCGAGGCGACCTCGATCACCACCCAGCCCGCGATTGCATACACGATCGCCACCCGGATCACGCGGCGGCGGCGCAGCTCCGCGAGGAAGCCGCCAAAGGACAGCGATTCGGTCGGTCCGCTCATCAGTGCATGACCCCCAGCAACGCCTCGAACCGGGGCGTATCACGCAATAATGCCAGATTGGTGTCCGTCTCGAGCCATGCCCGGTCCCGGCGGCCTGGCCCCACCGCCCGCTCCAGCAGTCCGCGGCGCCCCGCCCAGCTGGACGAAGGCGCGTGCGCCATCCCGCAGCCGCCCCCCCGCGCCGAACACGCAGGACGTCCAGCGAGGACACGACTCCACGAACAACCGCACTGCGGCAGACTGGATGCTGCGTTTACCCCATGCCCCTTGTCCCGCCCTTCGGCAGGGCGCTGCGCTTGCGGCCGGCCTGCTGCGCCTCTCCAGCCATGGGGCCAGCCCGCGTCCAGTCGGGGATCGAGCCTGGCTTGCCGGGGGTGCGTGCGCCAATCGCCAGGTTCTCCCTGGGCAACGCCGCACTCCGGTTCAATCGTGTCCACGACCGGGGATCAGAAAATCGAAAGCCCGGTCAATGTCGTGAAACGATCCAGTGCCGCCGCACCGGCAAGCGAATTTCCCTTCTCGTCCAGGCCGGGCGACCACACCGCCAGCGCCAGCACGCCGGGCACCACCGCGACGATGCCGCCGCCGACGCCGCTCTTGGCCGGCAGGCCGACGCGGAACGCGAACTCGCCGGCGGCGTCGTACGTGCCGCAGGTGAGCATCAAGGCATTGATGCGCTTGGCGCGCTCGGCGTCGATGACCGTTTCGCCGCTGCGCTGGCAAAGGCCGCTGTTGGCCAGGTACAGGAAGCTGCGCGCCAGGTCCGTGCAGCTCATGTGCAGCGCGCACTGGTGGAAATAGAAGTCCAGCACCGCATCGACCGGGTTGTGCAGGTTGCCGAAGCTGCGGATGAAGTTGGCCAGCGCTGCGTTGCGGTAACCGGTTTCGCGCTCGGATCGCGCGACTTCCGGATCCATGTCGATGCCGGGATTGTCGGCGCGCTCGCGTACGAAGGCCAGCAGCCGCCCACGCGCATCTGGGTAATGCGACAGCACCACGTCGGCGACCACGTGCGCGCCGCCGTTGATCAGCGGATTGCGCGGAATGCCCCGCTCCCGCTCCAGCTGCACCAGCGAGTTGAACGCGCTGCCCGACGGCTCGCGCCCGACCCGCTGCCACAGGTCCCCGCCCAGCGCCTCCAGCGCCATCGTCAGGGTGAACACCTTGGAGATGCTCTGGATCGAGAAGGCTTCGTCTGCGTCCCCGATGCGGAACAGGTCGCCGTCGAGGGTAGCGACGGCCATCCCGAAGCGGTCGGCCGGCACCTGGGCCAGGCGCGGGATGTAGTCGGCTACCCGGCCCTGCCCCGCCAGCGGCCTGACGTCGGCGGCGATGCGTTCGAGCACCGCCGCGAAATCCTGCTGTCGCGTGCTCCCGCTGCGCCGGCTGCTGTCGATGCTCATCGCAGGCATGCTCGCACAGAACACGCTCGGCGGACGAGCCTGGGAGCGTCAGCCGCCTGCATCCGGATCCTGGCCAGGATTGCGTTCCCGCCACGCCGCGAGCGCCGTTTCATACTGCGCCAGCGCCTCGGCATAGAGATCGAACACGCAGCGATCGCAGCCGCTCTCGCAGCAGTCGAAGGGCAGCGGCTTTTCCGGTCGGATCGGTGGCGGATCTTCCTTCAAGGTTCGAGTCCCGGCGGGTCCGGGCAGGATGTCGGGCCTGCAGTCTACCGGCGGCCATCGTATGATGGCCGACAATCATTCCGCAGGGGGGCGGATGACGATGACTTTGGCCACCACTACCGCGGATGACACACGCCCACGCGGCGCCGCGGACGGGCGGGCATCCACCCCGGCCGGGGCCGTGCCGGGCACGTCGGTTGCGTCGCGACGCGTCTCGCACCTGCTGCCACGGCGCATCTATCCCTACCGTGTGCTTGGCATGGGGCTGGGAGGCGTGGCGATCGCCTCGGTGCTGTACCAGAACCACGCCCCGATCCTTGCATGGATCCTGGTGCTGTTCACCGCGCTCGCCTGGCCGCACCTGGCCTACCTGGTCGCGACGCGCAGTCGTGACCCGTATCGGGCCGAGGTCGCCAACCTGCTGATCGATTCCGCGCTCGCGGGCGCATGGGTTCCGCTGCTGCATTTCAACCTGCTGCCCAGCATGCTTCTGGTCACCCTCACCACCGTCGACAAGATCAGTACCGGCATCAGGGGCCTGTGGCTGCGCTCCATCCCCGGCATGCTGGCCGCCGGCGCCGTTGCAGCCGCGATCGGTGGCGTCCACTTCGACCCCGCCACCAGCATGGCGGTGCTGCTTGCCTGCCTGCCGCTGCTGCTGATCCACACCATCTCGGTGAGCCTGGGCAGCTACCGCCTGATCCGCAGGATCAGCTTCCAGAACCAGCAGCTCGACCAGCTCCGGCGCACCGATTCGCTGACCGGACTGCATGGCCGCGCCCACTGGCAGGAGCAGGCGGAAAACGCCCTGCAGGGCTGCGCGGCGGGCGCAGCCCCGGCCTTCATGCTGATGATCGACATCGACCGCTTCAAGCAGATCAACGACCTGCACGGCCACGGTGCCGGCGATGAAACCATGCGCGGGATCGCGACGGTGATCAGGCAGAGCATCCGTGGCGAAGATGCCGCCGGGCGCGTGGGAGGCGACGAGTTCGCGGTCTTGCTCCCCGCAGTCGCGGCGTCCGAAGCAAGGCACGTCGCCGAGCGCATCCGCGGCGGGATCGAGCGCTTGCAGCTGCAGGATCTGCCCGAGGTCCGCCCCACCGCCAGCATCGGCCTTGCGGCCGCCACGTCCAGCCATGCCAACCTGCAGGCATGGCTGGATGACGCCGACAGCGCGCTCTATCGCGCCAAGCAACAGGGACGGAACCAGGTCGTCGCGTTTACACCGGCCTGAAGCGGGTGCGCACACCCGGCGGCAGGCTTCGCATGCGTGCTCAGCGCAGCTGGCTGTCCTTGCTGCCGCGGCGGTTGATGCCGCCGGCACCTGCTTCCTCGCGATCGAGCACTTCCTGGCAGGCCACGCACAGGCGCACGCCGGGCACGGCCTTGCGCCGCGCCTCCGGGATCGCGGCATCGCATTCCTCGCAATGGGTCAGTCCGGGTCCATCACGCAGCTTGCTGCGCGCGCGCTTGATGCCGTCCTTGACGGTCGCGTCGATCTGGTCCTGCACTGCGCCGTCGCCTGCCCATCCGGTTGCCATGGCGGTCTCCTGAATTGCGGTGTCGCGAGTTGCCAAAGACAACAGCATAGCGGCGCGGCGCTGAACCGATCTTACGGCTAGCGCATGAACGAACCCAGGCCCCCTCCCGGGCTTCTTCGGCACCTCCAAGCGGAGTCGCGTCCATCCTCGTTGGGCCCGGCACGCCTTTTCCATTGCACAGTTCCGGCACAGCCCCCAGGCCGAAACGGGTCTAGACTGGTGGCATCCGCATTTCCCGCCGCCCGCGGAGGTATCGGATGTTCGCCTGGCTGCTCGCCGCGACCCTGGCCGTTCCCGCGCCCGCTGCCCTCCCCGACGCCGTTCCGCCGCCGGCGCAGGTCATGGCGCTGCCGCCCGGGCTGCGGGCCCGTCTTCGCGACGAAGTTCTGACTGGCAACCCCTCGCAGATGCAGCGGCTGCAGCGGCTGTTGCGCTTGCTGTCCGACGCGCCCGGCCTTGGCATGCATTACCGGGAAGACGCCAGCCACACCGTCGCGCAGGCTTATGCCGCACGCGAGGCCAACTGCCTGTCCTTCACGCTGCTGTTCCTGGCATTGGCGCGCGAGGCGGGATTGACGGCCTACCCGCAGGGGATCGACCAGACGCTGGCCTGGCACCAGGACGGCGGCACCATCTACTACAGCAACCACGTCAACGCCGGCGTCCGCATCGGCGGCCAGCGCTATACGGTGGACGTCGCCGGTGATTCGGTGATGTCCGTGCACCCGCCCGTCCCGATCTCCAACGATCGCCTGCTGGCGCATTACTACAACAACAACGCCGTCGAACGGATGCAGCGGGGCGAGACCACTTCGGCGATGCGCTACATGCAGCTGGCGCTGGACCTCGACCCGGGCTACGCCATCCATTGGAGCAATGCGGGCGTCCTCCATCTGCGCGACGGCGATCTGGCGGCGGCCGGCCGCGCATACGCCGCGGCGCTGGAACTGGATCCGGAAAGCGCCGAAGCACTGTTCAACATGGCCAACCTGTACCGGCTGCGCGGCAACCGGCGCCGCGAGGCCGAGTTCCAGCATCGCCTCGGCCTGGTACAGGAAAAAGACCCCCTGCATCATTTCCTGCGGGCACTCGAATACGAGAAGAACGGCGATTACGCCAACGCAACCGAACGATACCGACAGGCGATCCGGCTGCATCCGGGCGAATACCGGTTCCACCTGGCGCTGGCGAAGGCCTGCCTGCGCACGGGCGACGTCCACTGCGCGGCGCTGGCGTTCGCGCGCGCTGACGCCTGGGGTGCGAATGCGGTCGGCAGGACATCGCGGGCCGCGCTGCCGGAGCCCACGCGTGCGGCATCGAATTAGGCCTGACGAACCGGGCAAGGCCTCGGCATGTCCATCCATGGACTGGTTCGAAGCTACCCATCCATCGATGCATCCCGCACGCGCCGGAGCCAGCGTTCTCCGGTCCGCCCGCGCCCAAGCCGGGCGCGAACTGTGATCGCCTCGTCACTGTCCCGCGGGCTCGATTGACGCCGGCCTTTCACCACACGACCATCGTCCTGCGTCAGGGAAAAAGGGGTTCGCATGCGTCGCTTCGCGGCACGTCTGCTTCTCGCGCTTGGTTTGTCCGTCGCAACCGCGCCGACGGCGCTGGCGCAGCAATGCCCACCCGCAGTCCCGGTACAGGGCGCGCCGCCGCCGGCGCCGCTGCCGGTGTTCCCCGCCGACAACTGGTGGAACACCGACATCAGCACAGCGCCGGTCGACCCATCCTCTGCCAGCTACATCGCCTTCATCAACAACGGCGGCTCGCGCAAGCTGCATCCGGACTTCGGCGGCGAGGAATCGTCCGGCAGCATCGCGATCTACGGCTTTCCGTATGCGGTCGTCGACGGGGCGCAGGCGAAGAAGACGGTGGTGTTCGACTACGACGGCGAGAGCGACGGCAGCGGCATCCCGTTCTATCCGATCCCGGCGCAGGCCATCACCCAGGCGCACTGGGTCGAAGGCGGCGCACCTGGCAACGTCGACCAGCGCAACGACGGCGATCGCCACCTGCTGGTCATCGACTGCACGAATCGCTACCTGTACGAGCTCTACAACGTCTGGTATTCCAGCACGCAGCAGCAGTGGCATGCCGGCTCCGGCGCGTTCTTCGACATGAACCGCAACGACCGCCGCCCCGACGGCTGGACCTCGGCCGACGCCGCAGGCCTGGCGATCTTCCCCGGCCTGGTGCGCTACGACGAAGCGGCCAATGCCGCTGCGTCCGACCTCGGCCACGCCCTGCGCGTCACCGTGCGCGCCACCAACGGCTACGTCTATCCCGCCTCGCACCGCGCCGGCAGCACCAATGGCGCCCTGCCGATGGGCGCGCGCCTGCGCCTGAAGTCCAGCGTCAACGGCAGCGATCCGGCGCTGCGCACCGGCGACCCGCTCGCGCGCAGGATCTTCCGCAGCATGCAGAAGTACGGCCTGATCGTGGCCGACAACGGCTCGGACATGTACATCTCCGGCACCTTCGACCTGCGCTGGGACAACGGCGTGCTGAACCCTGCGTTTTCGACCCTCAGCGCCAGCGATTTCGAGGTGATCAAGCTGGGGTGGAAGCCGGCGGCCGCGCCGCTGCTCAACGCCGTCAGCGCCAGCCCCAACCCGGTGACTGGCGGCCAGCCATCCACCGGCACGGTCACGCTCGCCGCGGCCGCGCCGACCGGCGGCGCAACGATCGCGCTCAGCAGCGCCAGCAGTGCGTTTTCGGTGCCGGCCAGCGTCAGCGTGCCGGCGGGCGCGACCAGCGCCAACTTCACCATCAGCACCGTTGCCTCCGCCACCACGGCCTCGGGCACGCTCTCGGCGAGCCATGCGGGCGTCATCCGCACCACCGTACTGACCGTCGATCGGGCGCCACCCGTGCTGTCGATCGACGATGCCGCCATCACCGAAGGCAACAGCGGCACCCGGTCGCTGGTCTTCACCGTTCGCCTGTCGTACGCATCGGCCGGCACGGTCCGCTATGACATCGCCACCGCCGACGGCAGTGCAACGGCCGGCAGCGACTATGTCGCGCGCAGCTTGAGCGGCGAGACGATCCCCGCGGGGCAGACCAGCAAGAGCTTCGCCGTCACGATCAACGGCGACACAAGGCCAGAGGCCAACGAGACCTTCATCGTCAGGCTCAGCGCACCGGCCGGCGCAAGCATCGGCGACGGCCAGGCGACCGGGACGATCGTCACCGACGAAGTTCCACTCATGTCGAGGCCACTGCCGCCCTTGCGGATGCCCGGCCAGGCGCCCAACGATGCTCCGGCTGCTGCGGGCTTGATCGGCAACGCCAGTCTTGTCGCCTGCGCCTGGCCATTCCAGCCAATCCGCGCCGTCGAGTTTGGCCAGTGCCTGCGAAAGCTCGCATTGCACTGGCGGGCGGTCTGGCGCCAGCGGGAGACGCGTACCGAAACCGTGGCCCCCTGACGCCCGGTCCTGGCGGAAGGCCGGCTCCCTAGTGCCGCCGCTCGCAAGGCAGGCTGGTTCGCGCGGACTATTGCCCGGCGACCATCAGCCGGAAATTTCGCGCACCGCGCGCACCGCGCGTTCCACTTCTTCCGGCGTGTTGACCAGGCTCGGGGCCAGGCGCGCGTAGGTGATGGCATAGGGACTTGTGCTCGCGACGATCCCCTTCGCCAGCAGCTGTCGCACCACGGCATCCGGCGCCTGGCCATCGACCTCGAATGCGACCAGCCCCGCCGACAGTTCGTCGGACATCGGCGTGTGCAGCCTGACCTTGGGATTGGCTTTCAATTCCGCCTTGCATTGCCGGTTGAGGCTGCGGATGCGCGCGGCGACGCGCGCACGCCCCATCTGCTTGTGCATGCCGAACGCCGCCGCCGTGGCCCACTGGTGTTCATAGGCGTGGAAGCCGCCGGGCGACATGCGGTCGGCATTGTTTGGCGTAGCGGGCGCACGTCCTTCGGCCCAGGCCTCGTATTGCTCCAGCTCGCTGAAGCTGGGGATGGTCGGGCGCAGGCGCGCCCAGTTGTCGGCGTTCGCCCACACCAGGCCGGTGCCGCGCGGCGCGAACATCCACTTGTGGGTGCCTGCGCAGAAATAATCGCAGCCCATCGTGGCGATGGTTTCGTCGGTGGCGCCGATGCCATGCACGCCATCGACCACCAGCGTAAGCGGTGCACCATTGCGCGCACGCAGCGCCGCGGAGATTTCGCGGATCGGCAGGCGGATGCCGCTGCTCGAATGCACCCAGGTCAATCCGACCACGCGCGTCTTTGGGCCGATGCCCTTGAGCAGCGCGGCGATGATCGCATCCGTGCTGGTGTTGGCGGCCTCGTCGAACAAGGCGATCTTGCGCATGCTCGCGCCTGCGCGGCCGGTCGCCAGGCGGATCGATTCATGATGCGAGAAGTGGTCGTGCGTCGTGCACAGCACTTCGTCGCCCGGTCCGAGCGGCAGGCCGTGGTAGACCAGCGCCAGGCCGGCGGTGGTATTGCCGGTCAGGCAGACGTCCTCCGGACGCGAACCGATGTACTCGGCGATGGCGGTCTGCACCTGCAGCGGCAGGTTGTGCTCGGGCTCTTCGAACAGTCCCCGCTCCAGCACCAGGAACGGATTGCGATCGATGGCGCGGCGATAGCCGTCGATCGCCGCCTGCACCGGCGCCGGATGGCTGGCGATGAAGAAGCTGGCGAAATGCGCATAGGCCGGATCGAGCGCGAACTGGGAACGCACGCCATCCCAGCTCGAGAGATCCGCGGCCGCGGGCATTTCCGCGGCCAGTGCCGACAGCAGGCCGCCCGGAAGTAGCGTGGTGGCGGCCAGCGCCGCCGGAGCCGACAGGAATCCGCGTCGGGTCAGTGCCATGTCGTTTCTCCCCGGCCCACGAGGGCTTCTTGTTGCAAACGCGGGACGCGGCGGCCATCGGTCATCCGCTACTGCGCCGCCGCTTCCCGCCCCTGTTGACGGATCAGCGCCTCCTGGCGGGCATCGTCGATCGCCATGCGCACACCGTCGATGTCGGCAGTATGTTCATCGTGCGCGAATACGCCGGTCAGCAACGTGTCCGGCAACAGCACGCCGGCCTCGAACAGCGCCCACATCTCTTCGCCGTACCAGGTGTCCAGCAGCGACGGTGCCCAGCGGCCGAGGCTGGCGGTTAGGTTGTTGACGTCGCGCAACAGCATCGTGCGCGCCGCGTTGTTGCCGGCAGCGCTGACGACCTGCGGGAAATCGATCAGCACGGGACCGTCGCCATCGACCAGCACGTTGTACTCCGACAGGTCGCCGTGGATCAGGCCGCAGCACAGCATCCGCACCACCTGCCGCACCAGCACCTGGTGGAATTCACGCGCCCGGTCCGGATCGAGTTCGACGTCGCACAGCCGCGGCGCCGCGCGACCATCGGCATCGGCCACCAGCTCCATCACCAGCACGCCGTGGAAATAGCCATGCGGCTCGGGCACCCGCACGCCGGCATCGCGCAGCCGGTACAGCGCCTCGACCTCGGTGTTCTTCCATTCGGCTTCCTGCTGCTTGCGGCCGTAGCGGGTCGCCTTGCCGATCGCGCGCGCTTCGCGGCTGCCACGCACCTTGCGTCCTTCCTGGTACTGCACGCGCTGCTGGAAGCTGCGCTGCGCCATGTCCTTGTAGACCTTCGCGCACCGCACCTCCTGGCCGCTGCGCACCACGTACACCGCCGCCTCCTTGCCGCTCTTGAGCGGGCGCAGGACTTCGTCGATGACGCCGTCGTCGATCAGCGCCTGCAATCCGGTGGGGGTTTTCATGATTCCCTGGCGAGTGGCGCGCAACAGGGACACCTGCGCAGCCGGGCGGCCATGTTCGCATTACTGCGGCCCGAAAGCTTGTTACGCCGCACTTTCCCCATCAAGTGCTCCGGTCATCACGTCCCGACGCGATCGCGGGGCGCGCCATCATGGGCAGACCCAACGATCCCGACCCCAGGGCATCGCCCGCTTGCACGGGAAAAGGCCGGGCGATGCCCGGCCTGCCACTGACGCTGCGCGGTACGGCTATTTCGCCAGTTCGTAGAGGTAGTCCACGAACGACATCACCGCACCGTCGTAACCCTGCACCTTCGGGTTCGACGATTCGATCAGGTAGTACTCGTCGGGCGCATGCGCGCCGCTGCCGTGGCCGAGGCCGAAGTGGCCGGCGGCCAGGTTCAGCGGCGGATCGGTGAACACGAAGCCGGGATAGGAACCGGCAAGGCGCGGCCACAGCAGCGGATCGAGTCCGTCGTTGCGCAGCACCGCCAGCTGTGCCTGGATCAGCGGCGCGTCGATGGGCGTGCTGGTCGGGTTGTAGCCGCCGCTGACGTTGACCTCGATGTCGCCGTAGCCGTGCTTCTGCAGATGCGCCTTGAGCGCCGCGACCGCAGCGTCCCTGGTCTGCCCGGGCACCAGGCGCAGGTCGAGCTTGGCCACCGCGCGATGCGGCAGCACGGTCTTGCCGCCCGGACCGGTGTAGCCGCCGACCAGGCCTTCGATATTGACCGTCGGCTGCGACACCAGGCGCTCGTTGGCCTGCTGCCACGGCAGGTCGTCGATCCAGTGCGGCACGCCGAGCTGCTGCTTGGCGGTGGCCTCGTCCTGCTTGGCCGTCGCTGCGGCGATCATCGCCTTCTCCTCGGCGCTCAGCGGCCTGCCTTTCGGATAGCCGTCGATGGTGATGGTGTTGCCGTCGTCGGACACCAGGGTGTCGAGCGCCTTGACCAGCCGCCACGCCGGGCTGTCGACCATCGCCTTGAGCGAGGAATGGATGTCCCTGGCCGGCCCGCGCCCCCACTTCTCGCCGCTGGCGACCAGTTCGAGCTCGACCACGCCTTTGGCGCCCAGGTTCACGCCGACCTCGCCGTCGAGGTCCTGCGAGGCCATCGGGATGAACACGCCGACCGTTTTGGCCAGGGCCGCCTCGACCTCCGGACGGTGCACGAGCTGGCCGATGTGCGGCGAACCGATCTCCTCCTCGCCCTCGGCGACCAGCACCAGGTTCACCGGCATCCGCTGGTTGGCGCCGCGGATCGCATGCAGCGCGGCGAGGAAAGCCGACTCGGGCCCCTTCTGGTTGACCGCACCGCGGCCGACGATGACCTTGCCGAGGCCCGGCTTGTCCACCATCCGCGCTTCAAGCGGCGGCGAGCTCCATTCGGACGGATCGAACTGCTTGACGTCGTACATGAAGTACACGCCGACGGTCTTGTCCGCGCCCGCGTCGAGGGTGGCGAACACGCCCGGCTTGCCGTCGGTGTCCAGGATCTCGACCTTCTGGAAACCGGCGTCGCGCGCCAGCTGGGCCATGTATTCCACGCCCTTGCGCGAGTTGAGGTCCTCGGCGGCGATGCTCGGCAGCGCGATCCAGTCCTGCAGGCGCTTGACCGAGGCATCGTGCTGCGCGGCGACTTCGCGCATGATCGCTTCGCGATCCGGCGTCGCTGCGGACGCCAGGCCCGGTCCGGCCAGCAGGACGGCGACGGCGAACGCCGCCACGCGAGTGATGCGCCGGTCCATCACGCCAGACGATTCCATGCCCATGCTCCCCGTGTGCGCCGTTGCGGCGATGGGCCGATGCTACCCGATTCGCGGCCAAAGTCAGGACAGGTCCGGAATTGCGGGCCCGCGGCGGGCAGGCAACGACCGGTCAAGCATCCCTGGCGCGCAGCCCTGGTTCCACTTCATCCGCCGGGACGGGCCGGCCGAGCAGGTAGCCTTGCAGTTCGTCGCAGCCAATGCCCTGCAGGAAGGCGGCCTGCGCCTGCGTTTCCACGCCTTCGGCCGACACCAGCATGCCCAGCTGGTGCGCCATGGCCACGATCGTGCGCGCGATGGCGGCATCGTCCACCGCGTCGGGCAGGCCGCGCACGAAGCTCTGGTCGATCTTCAGCTTGTGGATCGGAAAGTGCTTGAGGTAGGCCAGGCTCGAGTACCCGGTGCCGAAGTCGTCCAGCGCCAGGCGTACGCCCATTCGCTCCAGGTCCTCGAGGGTGGCCCTCGCCCGCTCGACGTTTTCCACCAGCGAGCTCTCGGTCAGTTCCAGGCCCAGTACGCCTGCAGGCAGCGAATGGCGCCGTAGCGCCTCGTCGACCCGCCCCGCCAGGCCTGGGCGCTGCAGCTCCTGTGCCGATACGTTGACCGCGATGGTGAAGCCGCCCAGGTCCCTGTCGAGCCATTCTCGCGCCTGGCGACAAGCGGCATCCAGTACGAACTGGCCGATCTCCGGCATCAGGCCGAGGACTTCGGCGATCGGGATGAAACGGTCGGGGGGTATCCAGCCGCGATCGGGCACGTTCCATCGCAGCAGGGCCTCGAATCCGGTCAGTGCGCGCCCGCGCGCGCGATGCTGGGGCTGGTAATGCAGCCTCATCTCGCCGCGCTTCACCGCGCCGCGCAGCAGGTTGCCCAGCTGCAGGCGTTCCTCGATGTCGCGCATCTGCTGCGCGGAGAACAGGCAGGTCGCATCGCGCCCCTGCAGCTTCGCGCGCCCCATCGCCGCCTCGGCGCGCTGCAGCAGGTCCTGGGGATTTGTCCCGTGCTCGGGTGAATGGCTGATCCCGGCGCTGGCCGTGAGCACGAGGCGGTAATTCTCTTCCTCGATCGGGCGCGAGATCGCGTCGCGCAGCTCCTGCGCCAGCGAGATCGCCGCGGCTTCGTCGATGCCGCCGACCGCCAGCGCGAACTGGTCGCCGGCGAAGCGCCCGAGGGTGCCGGTCGTGCCCATCGCGTCGCGTAGGCGGTGGGCCAGCTCGCCGAGCACCTTGTCGCCGATCACGTGGCCCATCGATTCATTGATGGAATGGAACCTGTCCATCCCGAGGAACAGCACCCACACCTGCTTTCCACCGTCGATCAGCGCCTGGATCGCGCCTTCGAGCAGCGACCGGTTCGGCAGGCCTGTGAGGGCGTCGTGGGTATCGGCGAAGGCCAGGGCCGCCGCCGCCTGCTGCCGGCCGGTCACGTCGCGTGCGACCGCGAAGGCAAGGCCGTTGGGCCCGACGATCGACTCCCACGACAGCCAGCAGTAATCGCCGTCCTTGCAGAGGAAACGATAGGTGACCTCGCTCACCCGCATGCCGGCGCCGGTCAGCGTCGCAACGGCACCGGTTGCTATGGGCACGTCATCCGGGTGCACGAATTCGAGGTAGTGGCGGGACGCCAGCTCCTCGGCGCTGAAGCCGGTCGCCGCGCTGAACGTGGGATTCGACTGCACGATGCGCTGGCGTTGCGTATCGAAGATGCAGTAGATCTCCTGCGACATGTCGAAGAAATAATCGCGTTCGCGCAGGCGGGCTGCCGCCTGCTCGCCTTCGATCGCGATCGCCGTGATCGGCAGCATCCTGTCGATGCTCTCCAGCTCTTCCCGGCTGGGGCGGCGCTTTTCGAGGTAATACACCGCGAAAGTCCCAAGCACCTGCTCGTAGCTGCCGAACACGGGCGTCGACCAGCAGGCCTGCAATCCATGCGCCAGCGCAAGCTCACGATAATCGGCCCAGTCCGGATCCGTGGCGATGTCCTCCACCACCACGCGTTCGCGCCGCCATGCGGCGGTCCCGCAGGAGCCGCGATGGTCGCCGATCTCCAGTCCGTCGATGGCCTTGTTATAGGCATCCGGCAGGCTGGGGGCGGCACCGTGCCGCACGTGTCGGCGGTCCGCGTCCAGCAACAGCACCGAACACAGTGCGCCCGGGTTGAGTTCCTCGTGCAGCTTCGCGATCTTTTCGAGGCTGGCGCACAGCGGCTCCTGCGCCACGATGTCCGACAGGATTTCCTGCCTCCCCGCATCCAGGATCTCCGCCCGCTTGCGATCGTTGATGTCGAGGAACGAGATGGTGAGCCCGTCGACCGAGGGGTAGATCCGGTTCTCGAACCAGCGATGACGGGCCGTCGAGTACGCCTGTACGGTAACGACCCGCTGTTCGGCCATCGCCGTTTCATAGGCCCTGCGGAACGGATCGTCCGGCGGCGACGGGAACTCGCTCCAGATATGCCGGCCCACCAGGCTCCCGGGGGCCCGCCCCAGGATTTCCGCCGCCTTGGGATTGACGTGCGTATAGCGCCAGTCCGCGTCCAGCGCGATGTAGGCATCGGTGATGCGGTCGTACGCCCTGGAAAACTCCAGCTCGTCCTGAGGTCGCCTCATGATCGTCGCCCCGTCGACGCGATGCAGTCCAAACGCATTCGTAAGCAGTACCTTGGCGGCCCGGAGTGGTCAATGGCGTGAAGGGCAGGATATCGATAAACGTGAAGCAGGACACGGAAATGCGCATGGAGGCCGCTCGGGCGATTCGGTGTGACCGGACGCGAGCAGGACCGGGCCTTCCCCGCCCTGCCGGCGCCCGTGCACGGGACCAGCCCCGCTTCACGCGTCCGGGAAGCATCCCTTCCACGAGCCCGACAGCGCCATCTGGTGCATAGTATGCAGATGCATCCAGACTCCAGGACCATCACCTCACCGGCGCCCCTGGCCAAGGTGATGGACATGCTGCTCGACGCGATCTGCGTGGTCGGCATCGATGACCGCATCGTGTTCATCAGCGCCGGTGGCGAACGGATCTTCGGATACACCACGGAGGAAATGACCGGCCGCCGGCTGTTCGATTTCGTCCATCCGGACGACCGCGAACGCACCCGCCAGGCCGCCGACGAAATCCGCGCCGGTACCCCGCAGCCGCATTTCGAGAACCGCTACATCCGCAAGGACGGAACCGTGGTGCACGTCATGTGGTCCGCCCGCTGGTCGGAGGAGGACCAGGCCCGGATCGCCGTGGCCCGCGACATCACCGAACTCAAGCGCGCCGAGGCCATGCGTACGGCCTTGCACAGCATTTCCGAGGCCGCCAATGCCGCCGAGGACGTGCTGGCCCTGTTCGGCCGCATCCACGAGATCATCGAGGGACTGATGCCGGCGCGCAACTGCTTCATCGCCCTGCACGACCCGCTGCGCGACGAACTGTCGTTTCCCTATTTCGTCGACGAACACGACGCTCCCCCTGCCCCGCTCAAGTTCGATTCCGGAACACTGAGCGCGCACGTCATCCGCAGCGGCCAGGCGCTGCTGCTCACGCCCGATTCCGAGGTCATCCTGCCCGGCGACACCGAGAAGGTCATCGGCAGGAACCCGATCGACTGGCTTGGCGTGCCGCTGGGCTCGCACAAGGGCGTATTCGGTGCGCTGGTGGTGCAGAGCTATTCCGGCGACGAGCGCTACACCGAGCAGGACAAGGCACTGCTGCAGTTCGTGTCGACACAGATCGCCACGGCCATCGAGCGCAAGCAGGCCGAGGACCAGCTGCGCTATGCCGCCAGGCACGACCTCCTCACCGGGCTGCCCAACCGCTCGCTGTTCCAGCAGCACTTCGAGGCGGCACTGGCCGAGGCCAGACGCGACGGACAGCGCGTGTTCCTGCTGTTCCTGGACCTGGACGACTTCAAGCGCGTCAACGACAGTTTCGGCCACGATACGGGCGACCAGCTGCTGCGCGAGGTTGCCCAGCGCATCCGTGGCTGCGTACGCGAATCCGATACCGTCGCGCGCGTCGGCGGCGACGAGTTCGTCGTGCTGCTCCGGCACCTGGCCCAGCCCAGGCACGCCGAGGCGGTCGCGGAAGTCATCCGCAACGCGCTGCACCAACCCATGCGGATCTCAGGCCAGCAACTGCAGGTTTCCGCCAGCATCGGCATCGCCACCTACCCCGACCACGGCGACAAGGAAACCCAGCTGCTGCGGCATGCCGATGGCGCCATGTACGCGTCCAAGAAGCGAGGCGGCAACCAGTCGCTGATGGCCCCGGCGGACGCGCACTAGGCCCCGGTACCAGGCCTCGTCCCGGATTCCGACCAGTCGGCACCGGACCATCCGGCCTCGGTCCATGCCCATGTGCACGACGGCAGCCCCGTCACCCCTGGACTTGTCCTTTCCCATCTGCTCCGTGCGTAATGTCGTGGCATCGCCGCGACCGGTATCCATGCATGGCCAGCACACGCCGCTTTCCTGCCGCGCGCTCGCGGTTGTTCCCTTCGATGGCCTGGGGCGGTGCTGCTCTGGTGGCCGACCACGTTACCGAGACCATCCTTTTCGACGGCCCCGGGTGGCGCGTGCCGGCGCATTGGCTTGCGGGCGTCCTGGCTTGAGCGTCGCCGGCCAGCGCGGTGCGAAGGCAGCGGGGCACGATGGTGCCGACCTGCTGTTCGCCGGTTCGATCCCGGAGCTGTACCAACGATACCTGGTGCCATTGATCTTCGAGCCCTACGCGCTCGACCTGGCGCGGCGCACGGCGGCCCGGCCGGCCGGCCGCGTGCTGGAACTCGCGGCCGGCACCGGCGTGCTGACGCGCGCAATGTGCTCGGCGCTGCCGCCTGGCGCCAGCCTGGTCGCCACCGACCTCAACCAGTCGATGCTGGACCACGCCCAACGGATCGGCAGCAGCCGGCAGGTCGAATGGCGCCAGGCCGATGCGATGCGGTTGCCGTTCGCGGACGGCAGCTTCGACGTGGTCGCCTGCCAGTTCGGGGTGATGTTTTTTCCCGACAAGGCCGCTGCGTTCCTCGAAGCACGACGGGTGCTGCGCCCGGGCGGTCGGCTTCTCTTCAACACATGGGACAGGATCGAAACCAACGAGTTCGCCGACACGGTCACCACGGCGCTGGCGGCGCTGTTCCCCGCGGATCCGCCGCGGTTCATGGCCCGCATCCCGCATGGCTATGCCGACCTGGCAACCATCGCCCGCGACCTCGCCGCGGGCGGCTTCAAGGCGACGCCCGCGATCGAAACGCTCGCCGCCCGCAGCGTCGCCCGGGATGCGCAGGTTCCTGCCCTCGCCTATTGCCAGGGCACGCCCCTGCGCAATGAAATCGAGGCGCGCGATGCCGACTGCCTGGGCGAGGCCACCCGGGTCGCCGCCCAAGCCATTGCACGCCGTTTTGGTACCGGGCCGGTAGACGGCGGGATCCAGGCGCACGTCGTCGTCGTCGATAAGACCTAGCGGCAACGACAATCCGTAGACAGGCCCGCGGCAAGATTGACGAAAATTCGGCGATATACGGCAAAACGGCTGCGATCTACCGCGAAGATCGAACTTCCCCCATCACCCTTGAATCTCGCCGTGGCCGCTGGCAGGCAGAACGGGCGTTGAATGCCAAGCGTCCCCCACCGCGACGGCGTTCGTGCTTCAGCCGCGCACCTCCTTCTGGCCTGGAAGCCGACCGGTCTCCGTCACGGCAATCCGCAGCATTCCCCCTTCAAGCCTTGAGGAATCCAACATGAACCTTTCCATCGCGAAATCCGTACGCCATGCCCTGTTGCCGCTCGCCGTCGGACTGCTTCTGGCTTCCGGCCCGCTCGCCGCCGCCGAACCCGGCGCCGCCGCCGAAGTAATGGCGCTGGCCAAGGCGCAATGGTCCGCCGAGGACCAGAGCAAGACCGCGGCACAGGCATGGTCGTCGGTCGCCGACGATTACACCGAGTTCAACCCCGTGGTCCCGACGCTGGTGGAGGGCAAGGCCACCGCGGCACGCTTCTACGACGCCTCGCTGCAGAGCGGTGACAAGGGCATGGTCTCGGAAATGATCAACCCGCACGTCCAGGTCTATGGCGATACCGCGATCCTGGCCTACAACTACGCCGGCATGACCAAGGATCACAGCGGCAAGATGCAGCCCAATCTTGCCAAGTCCACGCGCGTCTATGTCAGGCAGAACGGCAAATGGATGCTGGTGCACGCCAACTTCGCACCCGTGGTGAACCCCACCCCGTAGTTACATCCCCTCGCAGGATCGGAAAAGCCGGGGCATGCCCCGGCTTTTTTGCTTGCGGAGGCAAAAGCGGACGACAAAGGCAGCAGGCGCTGCTTAATGCCCTGCTTCCGATCTTGGCCCTCATCGTGAGCAAGTGCATTGTTGCGTACACCCGGGGCAACGCGATCAGGCGGCATACCGTAACAGCGTCGCCAAGGCGTTGTTGGCACCATGCAGGGCGATGCTGGGACCCAGCGACCTGGACTTCCTTGCCAGCCAGCCCGAGAGCAGGCCCAGCGTGAGGTAGAACACGAATCGGGGATTGTCCCCGTGCACGACGGCGAACAACACTGCCTGGATGAGATTGGCCCAGCCGAAGCTGATGTGCGCGCTCATGCCACCGAGCAGCAGGCCGCGGAAAATGATTTCTTCGTAGAGCGGAACCACCACGGCCATCAACAGCAGGGTCACGGCCAACCCGTATTGCTGGAAGCCTCCCCCCACCAGCGACTCCACCATCTTCGTTTGCAGGGTGCTGGTATCCCCGGCATTCCTGTTCCACAGGTTGACTGCAACGCCGACTGCGAACAGTGCCACCCATGCCAGCAATACCCGCCACCATCCCCGCCAGACGGTCCGATCGCCGAGGATCGTTCGCAGGCCGAGCCGGGGAATGACGGGAACCAGCACCAACAGCCCGACCAGGGTTGCCCAGAGCGTCAGCCGCAGCAACGCAGCCTGGTCGGGCAGGTCTTCGCCACCCAGGAGGGTGGCGATCGCGCCAGGCACGACGACGAACGCCACCATCAGCGGGATGCAGATCGCGACCGCGCCGCCCAACCACGCGTGGCGAAGATTGATGCGCTCGAACAAGGGCACGGCGGCCTTGCCGCGCACGCGGCGCATCAGCCCACGATAGTGGACCGGTACCAGTACCAGTCCGGGCGCGGCTGCCAGCAAGGCCAACAGCAGCAGCATCGCCAGCATGACCAGCATCATCCTGCCGCTCAGCAGCGTCGCGGGCGATTGCGTCACGACCAGCGCGAAATGCTGGGCGACCAGCGGGAATTGGCGGCTGTCGGTGATGTCGATCGCCTGCGCCGCTGCAGCCGCGTCACCCGCGGCCAGCGCAGCATCGAACCTGGCTTGCTTGATCGCCTGCGTAGCCGGGGTTTTGCCTTCCAGGAGCCTGCGCGCGCCCACGGCGTCGCCCGCGCGCATGTGTGCCTTCGCCGCCGCCACCGCATCGACCTCGAAATCGGCTTGCTGGTAACGGCGCAACTCGGCAAGCGCAGCGGCATGGTCGGAAAGCGCAAGCGCTGCGGTAACGCGACGCGAAGCCTGCCATGCCGTCGTCGCTGCAGGCGCCTGGCGCAACAATGCCTGCGCGGGCGTGGATTCGCCCTTGGCGGCAAGATATGCCACCGCCGCGGCGACGCGCGACGTTTCCCCCAACTGCGCGGCCATGACGGCCAGCTCGCCGCCGCGAGCGCTGGTCCCATCCCGGTTGTCGTAGTCTTCGGAGAGCCTGGTCAGCAGCCGCCGGCGCAATGCGGCTGGCCAGGCATCCGCCCCGCGCAGCAGGGTCTCGCCCCGCGTGGTGGCTTCCTCGCCCCAAAGCTGGTCGAGGGCGAACAGCTGGACATTCGGGTCTGTCGGCCAGCGTGCCTCGACCCCTTCGCGGCATGCCTTGAAATCCGCTGCCGCGGATTCGATCCATTCGTAGTCCTCATCGGTGAACTGGCCGATGAACTGGCATCTGGACACCGCAAGGGTCGGATCGTCAGGCGAGGCATGGATCGCCGCATCGAACTCGGCCAGGACCTCGTGATACGCATCGGCCTTCCCCGCCTGCACGCGTTCCAGGCCGGAGGCCGGTGTCAGGTCCGACGCGGGATCGGCGGCAAAGGCGCATCCCGTCCATGCCAGTACGACCAGGATTGCGGCGCAGGAACTGCGCAGCCATTGCAACCTGGCCACAGACAGGGCGGGCCGGCGCAGGAGTCCCGGATGATCGAAAACATGGCGCCGCGCTTGAACGGACTGGTACCCGGCGCCAGGCGCGCTACGCAAGTCCTGAGCCAGACGGAATCTTGCCGCCAGCAAATACATCCCCCACGGATAATGCGCCAGCATCCCCGCCCCCTGTCCCTTGCCCCGGATCGATTAAGCCCAAATCGCAGGCTGGATGCAATCCATCCCGGCTTCGCCAGGGAAGCGGGTGACGCTATCAGGATGTTCGGCTAGGCCGACGCCCCTGCCCCGTGCGCCAGCGCGAAATCGATCGCCGCGCACACCGCGGCCACCTGCGCCGCATTGCACTGCTCGGCGGTGGCGCGCGGGCTGTCGGGATAGACCTCGGTGGTGGTCTTGTAGGTGGCATCGGTGATGCCGGCGCAAAGGCCAAGCTCCTTCACCGGGTACGCGATCACGCCCGGCGCAAGCACGGGCGAGCCGATGATCTGGCCGTCGGCATCGGCCGGGGCGATGTGTGTGACCTTCGCCACCGCGTCGATGATCGCCTGCTGGAACCCCGGCTGCGGATGCACGCTATCGTCGACCGTGTAGAAACCATCCGGAACGGCGTCCGGCACGTACGCCACGCCGTCGCGCGCGGCCAGCGCCGGGCGGAACTCGGACTCGTCGCTGTCGGTGGTCTCGTGCAGGTCGACATGCACCAGCACGCGATCTCGGAACGGTGCCACCAGGCGCATGAGCGCGGCCGATTCCCGCGCCGGGCTGTCGTCGCGGAACGAGCGGTTGGGATCGACCGCATCCGGATTCCAGCGCTGGATCATCTCGTAGGCCCAGGGGCTGACGCAGGGTGCGACGATGAGGTTGATGCGGCCTGCGTAAGCGGACGCATGCCGGTCGAGGAACTGCAAGGCCCCGTGCACGCCGCTGGTCTCGTAGCCGTGCACGCCGCCGGTCACCAGCGCGATGGGCAACTCGTCGCGCCAGTCGCGGCTCTTGAGCGCGAACAGCGGGTAGCGGCCAGACGGGTAATCCAGCTCTCCGTACTGCACCACGTCGAAGCGCGCGCGCAGGGCTTCAATCATGCCGAGCACGTCGTCCGCATAGCTGCGCCTGCGGGTCTGGCGCGACAGCCAGTCGGCGACTTCCGCAGCGCCCCACGGGTGTCCGGGAGTGCCGATCGGATAGCTTGCCTGGGTCGTCATTGTTTCGCTCGCCTTGCAGGGGAATCGGGAAGGTGGGCGCCGCAGCGGCCGCAATCAGGGGCGTAGCGTGCCCGCATCGGAAGCCGGGCCGTTGCCGCTGCGACGCATGTGCGGCAGTCCATGATCCGGCGAATGCAGCCATGGGGTTTGACGGCGTTCGCAAGCCACGGTGCGCGACCGTGCCCACGGCCACAGTATGCCTGATATGCCTCCGCACGCCCGTCCATTCCCCGCATTGGCGAGGTTAACCGTGGCAGGCGTACCATCGCCGTGCCGGATCGTGTCGCGCCACGAACGCTCAGACCAATCAACCAACCGCATGAACCTGCCCCGCCCATGAGTACCCAAGGTCGCCACCGCATCGGCTTGCCGCGCAAGCACGGGGGATTCCTTCGGTTCGCCACGAGGTTCGCGTGCGGCGTATTGCTGGGTGCCGCCTTGATCGGCCAGGGCGCGGACGCATCGGCCCGCAGGATCGACGACTACCGGTGGGAGGGCATCGACCGGATCGTCGCCATTGGCGACATCCACGGCGACTATGGTAACTACATGGCCACGCTGCAGGCGGCGGGCGTGGTCGATGCGCGCGGCCGCTGGATCGCCGGGCAAACCCACCTGGTGCAGACGGGCGACATTCCGGACCGCGGCCCGGATACCCGCAGGATCATCGCGCACATGCAGCAGCTGGCGAAGCAGGCCCGCAGGCAAGGCGGAATGGTGCACAACCTGATGGGCAACCACGAGGCGATGAACGTCTACGGCGACCTGCGCTACGTCTCGCCGGGCGAGTACCAGGCGTTCGCGACCCGCGATTCGGAAGCCTTGCGCGATCGCTATTTCACCAGGCTGCTGGAAAAACTCGAGTCGGAGCACTCCAGCGGCGGCCCGCCCGTGCCGGAGGACTTCAAGCGTACCTGGGAAGCAACGCATCCGCCGGGCTGGATCGAGCACCAGCAGGCCTGGAACCCGGCGTGGAATCCTCGCGGCGAGTATTACCGATGGGTGCTGCGGGAACCGGTGGCCATCCAGCTCAACGATTTGATCTTCGTGCACGGCGGCATCAGCGGCGCGTACTGCCGCAACAGCCTCGAATCGCTGGCGCGCAAGGCGCACGCCGCCCTGCGCGACAACGATCCGCAATCGTCCGGCATCCTCACCGACCCGCAGGGCCCGCTCTGGTATCGCGGCTTGTCCGGGGTGGCACCGACCGCATCGCCCGAAACGGTCGCGGCCATCCTGAGCGCGCATGGCGCCCGCCACATCGTCGTCGGCCACACGCCGACCGGCGGCGCGATCTGGCCGCGCTACGATGGCCGCGTCGTGCAGATCGACGTCGGCATGAGCGCGGTCTACGGTGGGCACGTCGCCTACCTCGAAGCGACCCATGATGGCCTGTTCGCCGGCTACCGCACCGGCAAGGTCCGGCTGCCGCAGGACGATGCCGGGCGCGTGTCCTACCTGGAAAAAGTCATCGCGCTGCAGGGCGAAGACCCGGCGCTTGAAGAACGGCTCGCCGCGCTCAAGGCAGCGCCTGCGGCGGCAGACGGCGCGGACGACACGGCCGCGGCCGGCGCATCCGGTCCGGCCGCGGAAGCGCAGGCCCCGCCTATTTGCGGCATTTCCCCGTGATCTCGGCGGCGAACTCGCTCGGCGAGCGCATGACCTCGAAGAACCTGCCCAGGTAACGCATGGCCGCGCCCCGGTTGCGGGCATCGAGGCCGTCCGCATCGCGCACCATGTCGAGGATCGCCTGCTCCTTGTCCAGGTACTCCCTGCGCGCCTGGTCCAGCGTTGCGTTGTGGATGCAGAAGCCCCGGTACACCCGCTCGGTGACACTGCGGATCCGCAGGCCCTTGGCCGGAACTGCGTAACTGGCGTCCACCAGGCCCGAGGCATCGAAGTCGTAGGGCACGGCGACGATGCCGTCGGGCGCGCCGCTGCCCATCAGGACGCTGTTGTGGCAGCACTTGGCCGGCGAAGGGCCGGACAGGACGGCCCAGTCGGTGTTGCCGATCAGGTACTCGAACAGCGCGAAGCGGCTGCTCGCCAGCGGTTCGAGTTGCGCCGGGTCGATCTCCGCAAGCTTGACCTTCTTCAGGTGGTTGCGCTTCCTGACCGCATCGTCGTCCTCGATCAGGAACGCGAAATGCGGGCCGTCGCTGGCATTCGTCTTGCTGTCGACGTAGGTCACGACCAGCGGCCGCACCCGGAAACTGCGGTCGGTCATCGCGTTGTAGATGCGATAGGCCAGCATCTCCTTGATGTAGTACTGCTCCCAGCGCCGGTCCTTGTCGCAATGGGTCACCAGCTTGATCGACTTCTCGCCATCGAACACGCTGTCCTTGGCCGCGCCGCCGGCAAAACGCAGCTTGATCGGCGGAAATTCGCAGGCCTTTTGCCGGCTGAGGCCGCGGCGCTCGACGGTGAGCGCGAGCGCCTGCGCGCTGCCGGGCGCATCGGTGAATCCGAGGGTCGCCGGGTATGCCGTCGGATCCGACTTCCTGCGCACCAGGTCCTTCCACGGGGCGCGGATCGTGATGCCCAGTGGCTCCTGCGATACGAACAGCGCAGCGTCCTTGCCCGGCGGCTCCACGGCCTGCGCGGCGCCGGCCGCTGGCGCCCAGGCTATCAGCAGCCACGACCCGAGCAACACGATCGGCCATCGCCACGCGGGCAAGCGCTGCAGCCGGAAGCCCGGCGGCTTCATGGCGCCGGCCCGCAGCCGGCATCCGCGCGGCACAAGTGGCAGCTAGTCGGATTCATCGCTGGCGGCCGCATCGGTCCTGGCGGCGAGCTTGCGCAGTTTCTTCCTGCGCTTTTCCTGCGCGTCGAAATCGGTCTGGAACCCATCGCCGAAGTAGTAGACATACAGGGTCGCGTAGGTGAAGAACAGGGTCAGCACCGCGGCGATTTCCAGCGCCCGGACTCCGGCGGCGATGCCGACGCCGATCGCGACCAGGATGAACAGCGCGTCATAGGTGTCCTGCAGGGCGCGCCGGAACTGCACGCCGGCGACGATGCCCGCCAGGCTGAAGGCCAACGCCAGGCTGTGCTGCACGACCAACACGATGGCGGCGACGACGCCAGGCAGGATCAGCACGGTTTCATCCATCGAATGATCGTGGGTATCCGCGCGATGGACCGCCTTCTGCACCCATGCGATCGGCAACATCAGCAACCACGTGCCGACCAGCACGACCAGCAGTTGCCGCGCATAGCCCAGGCGGTCGAATGCGCCGGCGGCCGCGAGCACGCCGTCGACCGTGCCCGCTGGGGCGTGCCCGGCGCCCTGCTCGAAAGTTGCGGCTACCTCCGGCCCATCCGAGACCAGGTCCTCGACACCGCCGACGGGAAGGTAGCCCGCGAATCCCGGCACCAGAGACATCGCCAGCAGCAGCGCGACGGCAAGCAGCCCGTGGTAGGCCAGCAACCGGCCGCACAGGCGCAGGCCGATCTTCCTGAGCAGCTGCCGGTCGGCAGCCCCGCTCGGTATCGCGTCGCGCTGTGATGCGTCGGTCACGGTTGATGCCTCCCCGGCTGGCCCCGCCAGCCTGCCTTCCGCCGCACGTCCGGTTTGCCCGGATACTACGCCCCTGGAGCGGACCTGGGGTCAAGCGCCTGGCAGCCGCTGTCCCGGCGCCCGGGCGTACGCAATCGCAGTAGCCCGCCGGAACACAGGTTGCCCGGAACTCTGCGCGGGATCGGCTCCGGACAGGCTTCCTGCGTCGCGCGTTCACTGCGCCATGACCCGCCGCTGCTATCTTCGGCCAAACGCAGCCGGAGGGGCAATGGCGACCGCAGCGACTCGCAATCTCGATGAAGCGCGCCAGTTCCAGATCCTGGTCAATGGCGTCGTCGACTACGCCATCTACATGCTCAGCCCCGAGGGCACCATCTCCAGCTGGAACCCGGGCGGCGAACGCATCAAGGGCTATCGCGCCGAAGAAGTCCTCGGTCGCCACTTCTCGATCTTCTATACGCCCGAGGACATCAGCAACGGCGAGCCGGAGCGCGCCCTGCACGTCGCCGCCGCCGAGGGCAGGTTCGAGCGTGAAGGCTGGCGCATGCGCAAGGACGGCACGAAGTTCTGGGCCAACGTGGTCATCGACCCGATCCGGGAGGACGGCAAGCTGATCGGATTCGCCAAGATCACGCGCGACATGTCCGAGCGGCGCAAGGCCAGCCTGGCGCTGGAGCAGGCGCAGCAAGCCTTCATGCAGTCGCAGAAGGCCGAAGCGATCAGCCGCCTCACCCTCGGGCTTGCGCACGACTTCAACAACATCCTGACCGTGATCACCAACTCGCTCGACCGCATCGTCGCTGCCAAGGGCGACATGGATCGCATCGCCCGCTCGGCCGACATCGCGCAACGTGCATCCGATCGCGGCGCGCTGCTGACCAAGCAACTGCTCGCCTTCACGCGCGGCGACCTCACGCGCGCCAGGGTGCAGAACGTCAACTCGGTTATTTCGGCGGGCGAGATGCTGCTGCGCCGCGCCTGCGACGCCACCATCAAGCTCGAATTCGACCTCGAAGCCGGGCTGCCCCCGATCTCGTTCGATGCCACCCAGTTCGAGGCCGCCTTGCTCAACCTGGTCATCAACGCCCGTGACTCCATGCCGGCGGGCGGGCGCATCCAGGTCCTGTCGCGCCTGCGCGCTGCGGACGATGGCAGGCATTGCGTCGAGGTCTGCGTCCGCGACGACGGCTGCGGGATGTCACCGGAGGTGGCGGCCAAGGCACTCGACCCCTTCTTCACCACCAAGGCGGTCGGCAAGGGCAGCGGGCTGGGACTGAGCCAGGTCTATGGCACCGTGACGAACGTGGGAGGACGCGTGGCGATCGAGAGCAAGCCTGGCATGGGAACGACCGTGACCATGTCGTTTCCGACGACCGAGACCGCACGACCCAACGGGAGTAAAGAAATGACCAAGATCCTGATGGTCGATGACGAGACACAGATCCTGGAGCTGATCTCCGACACGCTTGCCGACCATGGCTATGTCGTCGTGACCGCGCAAAGCGGCGACGAGGCGCTCGAGAAACTCAACGCGGACGCAGGCATCGACATCCTGTTCTCCGACGTGGTCATGCCGGGCCTGTCGGGACTGGATCTGGCCAGGCAGGCGGGCCGGATCCGGCCAGGCCTGAAGGTCGTGCTGGCATCCGGCCATGCGGAAAGCTGGATCGAGGGCTTGCCCGAGGACGTGCACTTCGTCGCCAAGCCCTACCGGCTCGGGGAAGTGCTGGAAGCGCTTTCCAGGTAAGCGCACCGGGGTGCGAAAGCGCACCCCTCGCGCGGCGGGCACTGCAAGCCGGCGCCAGCACTTCCCTTCCTCGTTGCCCACTGTCTGCCGTGCGCCGCCGGGGCTCAGTGCGGCAAGCGCTGGACTGCGGCGACGAGCGCATCGAACACCACGCGCACCCGGCCGGCGACCGGACCGCGTTGCGGCCGATACACATAGATGCCCCAGGGTGCCGGCGCGTGTTTCTGCAGCACCGGTCGCAACCTGCCGTCGTCGATGGCCGGGCCCGCCATGAAATCGGCGAGCTGGCCGAAACCGATGCCGGCAAGCACGGCGTCCATCTCGGTGTCGCTGTCGTCGGCGCGCATCGCCGGCTGCGACGGCGTCCACTGCCGGCCGTTGCTGAAATACCACGGCCAAGGCCGGCCGGTATTCACGTCCAGCGCCGCCACCACCGGACGTCTGGCCAGGTCGTCGATGCCGAGCGGCTTGCCCGAACTCCCGACCAGCTCCGGGGTGGCCACGACGACCAGGCGCATCTCGCCGGCGCGGCGCGCCACGAAGCGGCTGTCGCGCATGAAGCCGACGCGGATGCCGATATCGATGCCCTCGTCGACGGCATCGGCGATGCGGTCCGACAGCCTCACCTCGGGCCTGATGCCCGGGTGTTGCCCGAGCACCGCCTGCAGCGCCGGCATCACCACCCGCCGCCCCATGCTGTGCGGCGCGGTGATGCGCACCTGCCCCGTGAGCGCGGCGGCGCCAGTATCCGCGGTCGGTCGCCACAGCGCATCGAGCTGGTCCAGGGTCGGGCGCAGGCGGGCGACTAGGTCCTCGCCGAAAGCGGTGATGCGCACCTGCCGGGTATTGCGGTGGAACAGCGGTTCGCCGAAGTGCGTTTCCAGCCGCTTGATCGCGCGCGTGACGCCCTGCGGCGACAGTCCCAGCCGGATCGCCGCCTCGCGGAAACTCGCCGACTCGGCGGCGGCGCGGAAGATCCTCAACAAATCCAGTTCGCTCTGCATCGGCACCTCCGGCCTTGGACTGGCGACGGGCTCCAAGAGTATTCCAATTATTGGAATTCTGAAAGCTATTTCATTCCATTTACTGACGAATTCCGGATTCCCATAATCACCTTTCCCGGCTCCCGCAAACGCCCGCCCCCCATCGACCCCTCATTGGAGAACCCCATGCACACCAACGACCTGATCCAGGCCTACTACGATGCCTTCAACCGCGGCGATCGCGAAGCCACGCTCGCGCTGCTGGCCGAAGATGTCGCCCACGACCTCAACCAGGGTCCGCGCGAGTCGGGCCGCGAGGCATTCCGCGAGTTTTTCCGGCGCATGGACCACAGCTACAGCGAGCAGCTGCGCGACATCGTGGTGATGGTCAGCGCGGATGGGTCGCGCGCCGCCGCCGAGTACGTGGTGCACGGCACCTACAAGGCCGACGACGAAGGCCTGCCCAAGGCCAGCGGCCAGCGGTACGTGCTTCCCGGGGGCGCTTTCTTCGACATCCGCCACGGCCGGATCGCGCGGGTCAGCAACTACTACAACCTGGGCGACTGGATCTCCCAGGTCACGCAAGGCGCATGACCGCCCCGGCAACGCCTCGCGTGCTGAACGTCCATGGCGAGTCGATCACCGACTGGCTGGCGGACGTCGCGCGCCTGCGCATCCGCGTGTTCCGCGACTACCCCTACCTGTATGACGGCGACGAGGACTACGAGTCGCGCTACCTGGCCACCTACGCGCGCACGCCCGACAGCCTGCTGGTGCTGGTGCTGGACGGCGAGCGCGTCGTCGGCGCCTCGACCGGACTGCCCCTGGCGGACGAGGCGCCGATGTTCCAGGCGCCGCTCCAGGCGCACGGGATCGACGTCGAGCAGGTGTTCTATTGCGGCGAATCGGTGCTGCTGCCCGAATACCGGGGACTGGGCCTCGGGCATCGCTTCTTCGATGAACGCGAAGCGTGGGCGCGATCGCTCGGGCGGTTCCGTTCCACGGCGTTTGCCGCCGTCGACCGCGACGAGGATGACCCGCGGCGCCCGGCCGGCCATCGCGGCAACGAACGGTTCTGGAGCGGCCGTGGCTACCAGCGCCTGGCCGGCGTGACGATGCGCCTGGCCTGGAAGGAGATCGGAGAAACCGGCGAGTCGGAGAAACCACTGACGTTCTGGCTGCGCCCGATGGAGGACCTGCTATGAAAGTCGCGGTAGCCAAGTATCCGGTCGAAGCGCCGCGCGATTTCGCCACCTTCGCCAACAAGCAGCGCGTGCTGCTGGACGCGGCAAGGCGCGGCGGTGCGCAGCTGGCCGTATTGCCCGAGTACCTGGCGCTGGAACTCGCCGCCGGCTTGCCGGCGGCGGTCCGGGGCGACCTGCCCGCATCGCTGACGGCGCTGCAGCCGCTGCAACCGGCATGGAACGCGCTTTACCGGGACCTCGCGCGCGAGTCCGGTGTGCTGATCCAGGCGGGCAGCTTCCTGACGGATGTCGGCCAGGGCCGCTACCGCAACCGCGCCTGGTGGTTCGCGCCGGACGGACGCAGCGGCTTCCAGGACAAGCTGCAGCTGACGGGGTTCGAGAAGGCCACCGGCATCGTCGAAAGCGGGGACGCGCTGGAAGTGTTCGACGCCGGTACGGCTCGCTTCGGCATCGCGGTCTGCTACGACGCCCAGTTCCCGCTGCCGGTGCGAACCCAATGGGAGCACGGTGCGCGCCTGCTGCTGGTCCCCAGTTGCACCGACACCGATGCGGGCGCGACCCGGGTGCGCGTGGGTTGCATGGCGCGCGCGCTGGAGAACCGGATGTTCGTCGCGCAGGCGGTCACCGGCGGCATCGCCGATTGGAGCCCGGCGCTGGACATCAACACCGGGGAAGCGACGATCTATTCGCCGATGGACCACGGCCTGCCGGCCGACGGCGTGCTGGCGCGCACGCACGGGGACGAGGCCTGGGCCATCGCGCAGCTGGATTTCGCCGGCCTGGAGGCCAGTCGCGCGTCCGCGCAAGTCGCGAACGACCACGACTGGCCATTGCAATTCCGGGGCACGGCATCCGGACACCTCGCCCCACGTGAGCAAGGCGCCGGAATACTTGACTGACGGGCGCTACCGTTTCCGCGTGGCGGGCTTGATGATCGAAGTCGCTCGCGTTGGCGAGCTGTTCTCCACCGCCACCCCCTGCTACCGGATGGTGCCGGTTGACGAGCGTACCGTGCGGCCATTGGGGAGCAGCGAGGCCGTCATGATCGAAGGCAGCCGCATGCATCCTTGGGGCATGACTGCCGAGCCGGTCGATCCCGTGCGGAAGTAGTGGCATGGGAAGAATGCGCGGCCCGGATCGACTTCCAGGAGGAGTGCATTCTGAACCCGCTCCGTTTCCCCCGCTGCTTCAAAATCCCCGCCATCACGCGCAGACTGGGCAGCGGGCCGCTCCGCCGTCACACCATGCCGGCCCGTTCGCGAAAGGGAAACCCGCGTCATGCGGCGACAATCGCACACTCATCTGGGAGATCCCGGAATGGCCCTCGAAATCATCGGTGCCGGCTTCGGCCGGACCGGCACCTGGTCCACCTTCGCCGCGCTCAACCAGCTCGGCTTCCCGTGCTACCACATGCACGAAGTGCTGATGAACAAGGACAACAAGTCCCACCTCGGTTTCTGGCGCCGGGTCGCCAACACGCCGCCGGGCACGCAACACGACTGGGACCAGGCGCTGGCCCGCTACACCGCCACCGTGGACAACCCCGCCTGCTGCGTCTGGCAGGAGCTGTTGGCCGCCAATCCCGACGCCAAGGTCCTCCTGACCCTGCACCCACGCGGCGCCGAAGCCTGGTACGACAGCACCATCGACACCATCTATTTCACCGAGAACGTGTGGCAGTTCCGGGTGCTTTACTGGCTGACGCCATTCGGCCGCAGCTTCGGCGACATGTCGCGCAAGCTCATCTGGAACCGCACGCTCAAGGGCGTGATGGGCGACAAGGCCCTTGCCGTCGCCCGATACGAGGCTTACACCGAGGAGGTGAAGGCCGCCGTTCCAGCCGACCGTTTGCTGGTGTACAAGGTCACCGAAGGCTGGGGCCCGCTGTGTCGGTTCCTGGGCGTGCCGGAACCGGCCGACCCCTTCCCCAACCTCAATGACCGCGCCGCGATCAAGAAAGTCATCGGCGGCATCATCAAGGGCGCGTACATCACGCTTGGCATGTATGTGGTGGGCGTCGCCGCCGTGGTGGGCGGTTTGTGGTGGGCACTGAAATAGCCGGGCGGGAATTATCCCTGGCATCTTTTCTCCCGGAAACAATTCCCACAGGGGTGGATAAAGCGTCACCGCCCGCGTTTTACCCAGCGCGCGCCGCCCTGGTGCGGACGGGCCTTCTCCTGCCGTGCTTTCAGGTACGCAATGCGCAGGCTATGCTTCCTGATCGACAATTCGGGAGATCGCCATGCAACTGGACCATCGACGCATCGTGGTCACCGGCGGTTTCGGCGCCCTGGGCGCCGCGACCGTGCGCGCGGCGCTGGATGCGGGTGCGAGCGTCGCGGCCATCGACCGCAGCGATCCGCCGGCGGGCGGCATCGCGCATGCCACCTGCCTGGGCGGCGTGGACCTTGCCGATCCTGGCGCCGCGAAAAAAGCGCTGGCCGCCGCAGTCCGGGCGCTGGGCGGATTAGACGCACTGGTCAACATCGCCGGCACGTTCCGCTACGAGACCCTGGCCGACGGCAAGCCGGACACCTGGGACCTTCTGTACCGGGTCAACCTGCGCACCGCGGTCGCGGCCAGCCAGGCCGCGCTGGAGCACCTGCAGGCGGGCGGCCGCATCATCAACATCGGCGCGGCTTCGGCACTGAAAGCCGGCGCCGGCGTCGGCGCATACACCGCATCCAAGGCTGGCGTGATGCGCCTCACCGAGGCGCTGGCCGAGGAACTCAAGGACCGCGACATCACCGTCAACGCGCTGCTGCCGAGCATCCTCGACACGCCGGCCAATCGCGCCGACATGCCCAAGGCCGACTTCGACCGCTGGGTCAAGCCGCAGCAACTCGCCGACGTGATCCTGTTCCTGCTGTCGGACCAGGCGTCCGCCATCACCGGTGCGCTGATCCCGGTGACGGGGCGCGTGTAGCCGGATAGCAGGGAAGGGATCGACCCGGGCAAGAAATAAAAGGCACGTACGGGGACGATGTGGGCCGGGGTTTCGAGCAGCAGTTCACGTCCGCTGCAGCCTTTTCTCGAGCCCCACCGCGAATACGCTCAGGGCAGCAGCGCGGTCCACCCGGGCGTGGCGAACTTGTCGCGCGCCAGCGCCTGCGCGCGCGCCAGCTCGTCGGCGCGCAGGGTATCGACCACCAGGCCGCCATGGAGATTGCGGAAGGTGTCGATCATGCGTTCGATCACCTCGTTGCGCGGCAGTCCGGTCTGGCTGCGCAAGGGATCGACGCGCTTCTGCGCGCTGGTGGTGCCCTTGTCGGACAGCTTCTCGCGGCCCACGCGCAGCACTTCGAGCATCCGCACCGCGTCGATGTCGTAGGCCATGGTGACGTGGTGCAGCACCGCCCTGCCCCGCCTGGCCTGCGCCGCGCCAGCGATCTTGCCGGCGCTCGAGGTGATGTCGTTCAAGGGCTGGTACCACGCCTTGATACCCAGCGTGTCCAGCGCCGCGATCACCCACTGGTCCATGAAGGCATAGGCCTGCTCGAACGTCATCCCCTCCACCAGCGTGACGGGTGCGACGATGGAATAGGTGATGGTGTTGCCCGGCTCGATGAACATCGCGCCGCCGCCGCTGATCCGGCGCACCACCTCGATGCCGTGGCGGCGCGCGGCTTCGGCATCGACTTCGTTGCGCAGCGACTGGAAGCGCCCCATCACCACCGCCGGCCCGGCCCACTCCCAGATCCGCAGCGTCGGCGGCCGCCGTCCGGCCGCCACGTCGTCGAGCATGAGATCGTCCAGCGCCATGTGCAGGGTTGGCGCCTGCGCTTCGGCGTGCACCAGGTGCCAGGCGTGATCGAGCCAGCGCTCCCGGCTCACGCCGCACCTCCGGCATCGGAACCTGCGTTCGCCGCCTCGATCGCGCGACGCACCGCGACGGCGACGCCCTCGGGCGTGATGCCGAACAGCTGCGGCGTCGGCCCCAGCGCCGCACGGACCGCGGCAGCTAGCGTCGGTTCGTCGGCGTCGCTGGACAGGCCTTCCAGCGCCCGGTCAATGGCATCGAGCGCGTCGGGCGGCTCGAGGAAGAAGTCGCCACTGACCTGCATGTCCGCGATCCGGCCGTCGACGATGGCGAAGTCCACCACCACCAGCTTGCCTCCGGGTACTTTGTACTCGCCGTGCATGCCGACTCCCGCCATCATGGACCTGCCAGTCTAAACGCCATGCGCGCAGTCGCATCAGGCGGGAGAAGAAAATCCCTTCGCGGCGCGCACCCTTGCGACTTGGTTGTTCCGGAAGCGGACACCAGGCCGCGCGGCACTCGATTGCGTTGCCGCGACGCTGGCTGCTAGGAACAACCGCCGCAGCAGGTGGTCCCGCCGCTGATGTGCTCTTCCGCTGCCAGCGGCGTGGCCCCGCAGCCCAGTTCGTCCAGCACGTCCTGCACCTGCCCGGGCGTCGCGCTCGAGATCACTTCCAGGCGGCCATGCGCAGCATCGAGCGTGATCCGTGCGCCGGGGTCGAGGGAACGCATGGCGGCATCGAGCCTGGAGGCGTCGAGATGGCAGGAAGACAGTTCGAACTGCATTGCGGCATTTCCCTTTTGAAGACCGTTCCGTACAGGATGCGCGAAGACGGTCGCGCAGCGCTTGACCTGGATCAACCCATATCCATCGCCTGCCAGCGCCGGCAGCCCGAAGCGGGGACAGGACGAAACCACCCTCGAGCAATCAACTGCTTCCGTCACGTCGTCATGGACGGCGGCGGGCAATCCGGCCAGCCGGCGCACAAACGCCTCAAGCCGAAAGCAGCGCCCAGCCGCCTGCAGCAACGCACGGCCGATCAACGCCTCCTGGCCCCTGGCTTGCGCCGGCCCGGCATAGGCCATCAGTCATAGACAAACTGGTCTAGACAAGATGGTCTAGAAGGGGTAGCGTGGGTCCATCCCGCCACGGAAGCACCCCGCCATGCCCCGCGCCCCCCGCATCCCCAAGCCCACTCCGGCCGAACTCGACCTGCTGCGCGCGCTGTGGCGGCTCGGTCCCAGCCCGGTCAGGCGGGTCCACGAGGAGCAGCAGCGCGAGCGTCCGGGCCTGGCCTACGCCAGCGTGCTGCGCCTGATGCAGGTGATGCACGGCAAGGGCCTGCTCAAGCGCGACGAAAGCGAACGTTCCCACGTCTATGCCCCGGCCCAGGCGCGCGGTCCACTGCAGACGCGACTGCTCGACGACCTGATCCACAAGGCCTTCGCCGGCTCCGGCAAGGACCTGGTGCTGGCGGCGCTGCGCGGCGGCCGCGTCAGCGATGCCGAGCGCGCCGAGATCCAGCGCTTCCTCGAGGAGACCAGCGATGAGTGACCTGACTGCCCTGGTTCCCGCACTGGCCGCAGTGCTGGTGGATTTCCTCTGGCAGGGCGCCTTGATCGGCCTGTTCGCCTGGCTGGCGCTGACCCTGCTGCGCAATGCGCGGCCGCAGGCCCGCTATGCCGTGGCCTGCCTCGCCTTGCTGGCCTGCGTGCTGGTCCCGGCATGGCGGTTGCTGCACGCCGTTGGCGCAAGCGCATCCCCGGTGCATGCCGAAGCGATCGCCCCTGACTTGAACGTCACCATCGCGGCGGCGCACGCGCCTGCCGTGCCTGCGTTCAAGACGCTGGCAGCGCTGCCCCCGCTTCCTGACGGCGCTCTGCCCTGGGTCGTCGCCTTCTGGGCTGCGGGAGTCGTCATGCTCGCGCTGCGCATGGCCTGCGGCCTGTGGTGGGTCCGTCGCCTGCGTGCGCATGCGCTTGCCGACCGCAGCGACTGGCAACAGCGTCTCGACGCGCTCGCGCAGCGCATGGGCATTGGTCGCGTGGTCGCGCTGAAGATCGTGGCCGACGGCGACAGCCCGCTGTCCGCCGGCTGGTGGAAGCCCGTCGTGCTGCTGCCGGCGGCGCTGGCGATGCGCATGCCCACGCACCTGCTCGAAGCGCTGCTCGCGCACGAGCTCGCGCACATCCGCCGCCACGACTACCTGGTGAACCTGCTGCAGGGCACGGTCGAGGTGCTGCTGTTCTACCACCCGGTGACCTGGTGGCTGTCGCGCCAGGTCCGGATCGAGCGCGAACAGGTGGCCGACGACATCGCCGCCTCGGCGCTGGAAACGCCACGCCACCTCGCCCTCGCCCTGTCGCAACTCGACCGCTACGCCACGCCCTTCCCCGCATTCGCGCAAGCCGCCCACGGAGGCCAGCTCATGTCCCGCATCCAGCAACTCGTCCGTCCCGACCGCCGCACGATCGGCACCATCGGCGGCATCGTCGCCCTGCCCCTGCTCGGCCTGGCTGCCGCCGGCCTGGTGTTTGCGCAGGTCCATTCTGCGCCCATCGCACCCGTTGCTTCCGCTGCTCCCACTGCACCCACTGCACCCCCCGCGCCTGCCGCACCGCCCGCGCCGCCTGCGCCGACCGTGCCGCTCGTGCCGCTCGTGCACCCCGCACCCGCTCCGGCTGCTCCCGTAGCGCCCACGGCGCCAACGCCGCCGGTCGCACCCACATCCCCGACGGCCCCTGCGGCGCACGCGCTCAGCCACATCAGACCGCGCGGCGACGGTCGCGCCTACGCGCTGGTCCGCAAGGATCGCGAAGGCTTCTCGATGTCCGGCGACGACGCCGACGTCGAGGCGATCCGTGCCGCCCGCCGCAGCATCGATGGCGACTTCATCTGGTTCCGCCGTGACGGCAAGCCCTATGTCGTGCGCGACGAAGCGCTGCAGCAGCGCGCCGAAGCCGCATGGGCGCCTACCCAGGCCCTCGAAGCCCGGATGCAGGCCCTCGATGCACGCATGCGCCCGCACCAGGAAAAACTGGAAGCCCTCGGCAAGCGGATGGAAGCGATCCATGTCGACAGCGCCTTCGAGTCGCCCGAGACCAGGGCCGCAGCCGCGAAGATGGAGGCCCTCGGCGAACGCATGCAGGCGTTGGCTGTACGGCAGGAAGCCTTGGCGCAGAGCCGCGCAGGCGCGGGCAAGGCCGACCACGCAAGGCTGCAGGAACAGACGCAGGCGCTGTCCGCGCAGCAGGAACGCATGGCTGCCGAGATGGAACAGCATTTCCGGGTGATGGAAGCCGCGGGGCGCAGGATGCAGGCGCAGTCGGCGCCGATGGAGGCGCTCGCCCGCCAGATGGAAGCCGCCAGCAAGCCCATGCAGTCGGTGGGCAAGGAGATGGAAGCGCTCGGCAGGCAGATGGAACAGAAGGCAGCGGTCGCCGATGGCAGGATCCAGGAGCTCATCGACGAAGCCGTCAATCGCGGCCTGGCCCAGCCGGCGCCCGCGCCTTCGCACCAGTAGGACTGGTACGGCAAAAAATGTAGCAAGGACAGGGCTGGTCAAGGCGCCTTGATGGCCGCGCAAAATGTATCCTGATCCCGGTTTTCCCGGCCAGGAGACATCCATGCAGGACGACGAAGCGGCCATCGGCGCAGTGCTCGATGCCATGTACGCGATGGTCTCCGGGCCGGCTGGGCCGCGCGACTGGCGGCGCCAGGACGAGATCTTCCATCCCGACTGCCGCCAGGTCCGCACCGGCGTCGATGCCGACGGCGCGCCATGGATGCAGGCGTTCACGCTGGCGGAATACCGCGAGGACGCCGACCGCCAGCTCGCTGGCATGGATTTCTTCGAGGTCGAGATCGGGCGCGAACTGCGGATTTTCGGCAACATCGCCCACGCCTGGAGCGCCTACGAGGCGCGCACCGCACCGGACGCCGCGCTCCCCGAGCGGCGCGGCATCAACAGCGTCCAGCTCCATCGCGAAGCCGACGGCCGCTGGCGGATCGTGCACATGATCTGGGACAACGAACGCCCGGGCGTGCGGATCGCCGGGTGAACGCGGCGCGGCTGGCGGCTGCCGGGCGCGGCGCCGCGCTTGCCGGAAAATGTACCCTGATCCCTGTTCGCCGTTTCATTCGTCCAGACCGGCTGCGTGCACGGCGCCATCCGACCCGGGCGCCATGCCTCCATGGTGGATCAAGGACATGATGGAATACCTGCTCCAGATCATCCTGCTGCTGGCCACCGCGATCGCCGTCGTGGCCGTGTTCCAGCGCCTGCATGTCCCGACCAGCCTGGGGTACCTGCTGGTGGGAATCCTGCTCGGGCCGTACACGATCGGACCGGTGGTCGCGATGCCGGGGCTGGGTGCGCTCGCCGAATTCGGCGTCGTGTTCCTGCTGTTCACCATCGGCCTCAATTTCTCCCTGCCCCAGCTGCACGCGCTGCGACACCAGGTCCTGGGGCTGGGCACCGGGCAGGTCGCGTTCACCACCCTGGCGGTTGGGGTGGTGGTGTGGCTCGCGGGACTGCCGCTTGCCGCCGCATTCGTGTTCGGCGCCGCGTTCGCGCAATCCTCCACGACCATCATTGCCAGCCTGCTCAAGGAGCAAGGCGAGCAGAACACCCGGCATGGCCGGCTCGGGCTCGCGATGTCGGTTTTCCAGGACGTCACGGCCGTTCCGTTCCTCGTGGTCATCCCGGTGCTGGGCGTGGCGGTCACCGCGGGCGCCCTGGCGGGCAGCCTGGGCATGGCCCTGGCCAAGGCCGTGCTCGCCTTCGCGCTGGTGTTCTTCGCCGGGCGCTGGCTGCTGCGTCCATTGTTCCGAATGGTTTCCGAACGCAGGTCGGTCGAGGTGTTCACCCTGGCCGTGCTGCTGGTCGCCCTGCTCGCCGCCTGGGTCACCAACAGCCTGGGGTTGTCGCTGGCATTCGGCGGGTTCCTTGCCGGGATGATGCTGGGCGAAACGGAGTTCCGCCACCAGGTGGAGTCCAGCATGGCTCCGTTCCGGGACGTGTTGCTGGGCCTGTTCTTCGTCGGCATCGGCATGCGTTTCGATCCGGCCGCGATTCCCCCGATCTGGCACTGGGTCGTACTGGGCGCGCTGCTCATCGTCACCAGCAAGACCCTGATCGTCGCCGCAATGGTGCACAGGCTGGGACTCGACGCCCGGATGACCTGGCGTACCGGACTGATGCTGGGCGTGGGCGGGGAATTCGGGCTCGCGCTGATCGCAATTGCGCTCGACTCCCGAGTGATCGACATGCAGCTGGGTCAAATCGCGATCAGCGCCGTGCTCCTGTCGATGGTCGTCGGCGCGGTGCTGATCCGCTTCAACGGCGCGATAGCGGCCTGGCTGGCCAGAACGCCCCGCGCCACGGTCCAGGAGACGCCGGAACTGCCTGCGGACGCGGACCGGCTGGTGGTGATCGGCGGCTACGGACGCGTCGGCCACGCGATCGCGGTGCTGTTGCAAGCAAGTGGCGTTCCGTTCGTGGCCATCGACACCGATCCCGCACGGGTGGCCCAGGGACGGGCGGATCGGCATCCGGTCTGGTTCGGCGACATCGCCGACCCGGGACTGCTGTCCGCCATCCATGTGGAACGGGCCGCACTGGTCGTGATTGCCGTCGACGAAACGGACACCGCGCTGGCGGCGATGTCGTACATCAGCGCGACCTGCCCGCAGGTACCGGTGGTCGCGCGGGCGCGGGATCTCGAAACCAGCGCGCGCCTGCTTGCCGCCGGCGCCGTGCACGCGTATCCCGAAATGATCGAATCGAGCCTGCAGCTCGGCGCCCTCGCGTTGAAGATGCTCAATGCAAAGCCCGATGACATCGACGAAATGGTCCAGGACGTGAGGAACCGTGGTTACCAGCCCGTTCTGGATAACGAGGCAGGCAAACCGTAGGATGCTTCAACGGCCGCGGGATTCGTCGAGTAAGACGCTGGCTCCACGAAAAGGGAGGTCACCCCGGTGGATTTGTTCAGGAACATCCTTTACGTCTCCGAAAACACCGTGGCGCAAGAAGGCCCGATCATGCGGGCCGTGTCGCTGGCGGAAAACAACCGCGCGGGCTTGAGCGTCATCGACGTGGCTCCGGTCGTCACGACGCGCGGCGGTCCAACAGGCCATGAACTGCAATCCGCCACGATCGACGAGCGTCGCGAAAGACTCGAGGCGCTGGTCGAACCTTATGCGAAGCGCCTGGACATCCGGCTGGACGTGCTGGTGGGCAGGACGTTCCTCGAAGCCATTCGGCTGGTGCTGCGCAACGACCACGACCTGCTGGTCAAGCCGGCCCAGAATCCGGGCTTCCTCGAGCGGCTGTTCGGCAGCGACGACATGCAGTTGCTGCGCAACTGCCCGTGCCCGGTATGGTTGGCGCGCGCGGAGGAAAAGTCGAAGTACCAGCAGGTACTCGCCGCCGTCGATTTCGATCCGGACATGCCCGACGCGACGGAGGAGGACCTCAACCGCCGGATACTTGGATTATCCGGTTCCCTCGCATTTTCCGACTTCGCCGCGCTGCATGTGCTCCATGTCTGGGATGCCCCGAGCGAAGCGATGATACGCAACTGGTCCAACAGCCCGGAGGAGGCAAGCATCGCCTATGTCGAGGGCGTGCGCTCGCGCCATGAAGGCGCCTACAGCCCGCTGCGACAACAGCTGACGGAGCGCATCGGCAAGGAGGCCAGCGACTACCTCTCTCCCGAGTTCCACCTGCGCCGGGGGGCCGCCGCCACCGTCATACCCGACGTGGCCAGGCAGCTGCAGGCCGACCTGGTGGTCATGGGCACGGTCGCCCGGACCGGCATCGCGGGCTTGCTCATCGGCAATACCGCCGAAGCCGTCCTCGAACAGCTGCAGTGTTCCGTGCTTGCGGTCAAGCCTACCGGCTTCGTCTCGCCGGTAAAGCTCGCGTAGGTCGGATGCGGAGCCATGCCGGGGATAGGGCCAGCGGCCATCCCCGCCCGCTTTCCCCCGGCTTTCAGCTCCACGCCTGCATCGCCAGCGCGAACGAACGCAGCCGCGCCGCGTGTTCGAACACGTTGGCGGTGAGCAGCAGTTCGTCCGGGCGATGCGCCTGCACGAATGCGTGCATGCCCGCGCGCACCGTATCGGGCGAACCGACCACGGCGCAGGCCAGCGCCGCGTCGACGCCGGCTTTCTCCTGCGGCGTGCAGTAGTCGTCGATCGCCGCCGCCGTCGGCAGCGGTGGCGGCACCAGGCCCGGCCGGCCGCGGCGCAGGTTGACGAAGGCCTGCTGCTGGGTCGTGAACAGGCGCGCCGCTTCGTCATCGGTGTCGGCGACGACGACATTGAGGGCCAGCATCACCTGCGGGCGTGCCAGCCTCGGCGACGGCCTGAAGGTTTCGCGATACAGCGCCAGCGCCTGCTCCATCGCCGCCGGCGCGAAGTGCGAGGCGAACGCATACGGCAAGCCGAGGGACGCCGCCAGCTGCGCGCCGAACAGGCTGGAGCCGAGGATCCACGGCTCGACCTCAATGCCCGCGCCGGGCACGGCCTGTACCGCCTGCCCTGCCTGCACCGGTTCGAAGTACTGCAGCAGTTCGACCACGTCCGCCGGGAATTCCTCCGCGCCCTGGTAATAGCGCCGCAGGGCACGGGTCGCGGCCTGGTCGGTACCGGGCGCGCGGCCCAGGCCAAGGTCGATGCGCCCCGGGTACAGCGCGCCCAGCGTGCCGAACTGCTCAGCCACCTGCAGCGGCGCATGGTTGGGCAGCATGATCCCGCCCGCGCCCACCCGGATGGTGGATGTACCGCCTGCGACATGGCCGATCAGCACCGCCGTCGCCGCGCTGGCGATGCCCGGCATGTTGTGGTGCTCGGCCAGCCAGAAACGGCGATAGCCATGGTGCTCGGCCTGGCGCGCCAGCTCGAGCGTGTTCGCGAACGTCCGTGCCGGGGTGCTGCCCGCGGTGACCGGGGCAAGATCGAGGATCGAGAGGGGAATCATGGGCTGCCGCAGCAAGGGGGGACACTCTTATATGGGGCGTGCATCGGACCTCGAAAAGGGCCGGGGTGATTCGTGGACAATGGGCGGCGGCACGCCATGTGCCGCGCGGGACGACGACGCGACGACCCTCAAGCCAGGACAGCCATGCGGACCTTTGTACTCAGAGCGCGGGCGGCACCCACGGACAGCCGGAAACTGCTGGCTTCCGTCGGCAAGGAGGCGCATGCCGAAATCCTGGCGCATACGCTGATGAACGCGATCTTCGTGGCCCAGTCGCATCGCGCGGACGTCACCGTCCATCTGGTGCTGGAAAGCACCCAGGATTTCTCCCGCGTGATCCGCTTCGAGGCCAACGCCATGCACGACATCGGCGGCTTCGACGAACGCGCGCTGCTGGGCAAGATCGCGACCGCGCTGGATGCGTCCAGGGGGATGGGCAAGGACGAGACGCGGCCGGTGGAATCCGGGGTCACGGTGCGTACGACGAGCTTCGAGCGGCTGGTGCAGGAGCTGGCCGAAGACCACCAGCTGTTCGTGATGGACCGGAAAGGCACGCCGATCCGCGAACAGGCGTTCCAGGGCAATCCCTGCTTCCTGCTGACCGACCATATCCCGATGCCGAAGAAGACCTTCCACAGCCTCGAGCGCCTCGGTGCGAAGAAGATCACGCTGGGATCCAGGATGCTGTTTGCATCGCAATGCGTCGTCTTGATCCACCACGAGCTGGACCAGCGATAGCGCACCCTGCGTCGTAATTGCCTGCAGCAGCATCATCGCCCCTGGAAAATCGAGCCGAGGCAAGCAAGCAGCCTCGGTTCACTCCGACCTCTCTCGTCCCCCAACACGGCGATCGCCGCTGGATGGCGTCTGCTCGTCTTGCAGGGCGTCGCCCCGGGGAACCTCTGGTTTCCGAGACCATGTTTCCCTTGCTTGATCTCCATTCGCGGGGTCGGCAGCATGCGCCTGCCGGTCCCGGCGGCAATTGACGTTGGTCCGGCGAGGAGACGCCCGTGCCGGAACCGCCCGGGACGGCCGTAGCCCGAGGTCCCTGCCATGGCCGATGTATTCGTCTCCTACGCACGCAGCGACAGGAACCGGGTGGCGCCACTGGTCGCCGCGATCGAAGCACGCGGCTGGTCGGTCTGGTGGGATCCGCGGATCGCGCCGGGGCAGGAGTTCGACCGCCTGATCGATGCCGAGCTGCGGATCGCGCGTGCCGTGCTCGTGGCCTGGACCCCCGTTTCAGTCGATTCGCGCTGGGTCCGTGGCGAGGCGCGCGAAGGGGCAGACCGCGGGATCCTGGTCCCGGTGCGCTTCGATCTGGCCACCCTGCCGATCGACGTTCGCGCCATCCACACCATCGACGTGGATCCGGCGGCGCCGGAGGCCGCGATCGAGGAAATGCTGCAGGCCATCGAGGCGCTGGTGTTGCGCCGCGAGGGCGATCCGTCCGGTGCCGCGGAATCCGCGGCGCCTGCCCTGCCCCCGCCCGTTCCCGCCAACCGCATCACGATCTGCGTACTGCCCTTCGCCAACCTCGGCGGCGACGGCGGGCAGGACTACTTCAGCGACGGCATCACCGAGGACATCATCACCGAACTGTCGCGCTGGCGGATGCTGTCGGTGCGCTCGCGCTCGGCATCGTTCCGCTACCGCGGGGTCGCCGTCGACATGGCCAGGGTCGCGCGCGAGCTCGACGTGCGGTTCATCGTCGAAGGCAGCGTGCGCCGCATCGGCGAGCGCATGCGCATCACCGCGCAGCTGATCGATGCCGGGACCGGCGAGCATGTCTGGGGCGAGAAGTTCGACCGCGACGCGGCCGAGATCTTCGCAATCCAGGACCAGCTGGTGCGGACCATCGTCAGCACCCTGGTCGGACGGATGCAGGCGTCCGACGTCGAACGGCTGCGTCGCAAGCCACCCGCCAGCCTCGCAGCCTACGAATGCGTCCTGCGCGGGAATGCCTTGCCCTGGGACGATCCCGAGGGCCTCGCGGAGGCGACGCGCCTGTTCGAACAAGCGATCGAGATCGACCCCGACTATGGATTCGCCCACGCGTTGCTGGCCGCGGTGCGCGTCGATTACTGGAGCGAGCATCCCGACACCACCAACGACCTGCTGGAGGAGGCGCATGCCCTGGCGCAACGCGGCATCGCGCTTGACCCCAACGAAAGCACCTGTTTTTCCATGCTGGCGCAGGTCTGCGTGTACCGGCGCGAATTCGCCCTCGCCCTGCAGTACATGCAGCGCGCGATCGCCCTCAATCCGACCAACGCGTGGAACACCGCCGACATGGGCTATGTGCTGATGTTCGTCGGCGAGGCCGAACAGGCCCTGGCCTGGTTCGAACGTGCCCGCCAGATCAACCCGTACTTCGATCCGCCCTGGTACTTCCGTTCGATCGGGCAGGCGATGATGATACTGATGCGCTACACGGAGGCCCTGGCGATGTTCGACCAGGTGATCCTGCGCACGCCCAGGGTCAACGCCTACATGGCCGCGTGCCATGCACGACTCGGCAATGACCACCAAGCGCAGGCCAGCGCGGCAGCCTGCCTGGCCGGCCAGCCGGCGTTCTCGATCCGTCGCTTCATGACGCGCGAAGCCTTCCAGCAATCGACCGATGCGGAACGCCTGGCGGAGTCGCTGCGGATGGCCGGCTTGCCGGAGTGACGGTCCCTTGCCCGGATGCAATGGTGCCAGGCCACCAGGGCAACGAATGGGAGACCCCTGGAATTCCTCGATGCAAAAAAGCCAGCCTGAATCGGCTTGGGAAGCAGCATTTCCCGCTGTCCCCTTGTTTACCACTTCTTTTCATCCGCCATCCCAGCCTGGGAAAACACCGGCTCCATCCGCGCCGACGCGCGAGGCTCAGGCCTTGCCCATGCCCTCGGCGGGTTGCGGCGCACTGCCGGAGCGCACCTTGTCCTCGATGCGCCGGCCGGCGCCGGGATCGATGCTCTTCCAGTACTCGAAGGCGCGCTCCAGCACCGGACTGCGTACGCCGCCGAGCAGCGCCCCGGCCACGGTTTCCACCAGCGCGTCGCGCTCCGCGTCGTTGAACACCTCGCGCACGAGGATGCCAGGCTGGGTGAAATCGTCGTCCTCGGCGCGCAGGGTGTAGGCGCTGCGGACCATCTCGCCATCGGCTTCCCAACCATCCTCGACCGCACCGGTTTCGTCCGCCCATGCGCGACCGCCGCTGTTGGTTGCGTAGACCGGCGCGTTGCCGCTGTGCTGATAGGCCATCTGGCCGTCGAACATATAGGTGTTCACCGGCACCTTGGGCTGGTTGACCGGCAGCTGGTGGAAGTTTGTGCCGATGCGGTTGCGCTGCGCGTCGGCGTAGGCGAACGCACGACCGAGCAGCATCTTGTCCGGAGACAGGCCGATGCCGGGGACGGTGTTGCCAGGGGAGAACGCGGCCTGTTCGATCTGGGCGAAGAAGTTCTCCGGGTTGCGGTTGAGCGTCATCCTGCCGACCCGGATCAAGGGGTAGTCCTTGTGCGGCCAGGTCTTGGTCAGGTCGAACGGATTGAAGCGGTAGTCCTTCGCCTCCGCGTACGGCATCACCTGCACCGACAGGATCCAGCTCGGGTGCTCGCCGCGGGCGATGGCATCGAACAGGTCGCGGCGGTGGAAATCGGCGTCGCTGCCGGCCATTTTCGCGGCCTCGGCGTTGCTGAAGAACGCCATGCCCTGCTCGGTGTGGAAGTGATACTTGACCCAGAATTTCTCGCCGGCCTTGTTGATCCACATATAGGTGTGGGAACCGTAGCCGTTCATCTCGCGCCAGGTACGCGGCAGGCCGCGCACGCCCATCAGGTAGGTGACCTGGTGCGCGGTCTCCGGATTATTGGTCCAGAAGTCCCACTGCATGTGGTTGTCGCGCAGGCCGGAGTCGGGCAGGCGCTTCTGGCTGCGGATGAAGTGCGGGAACTTCATCGGGTCGCGGACGAAGAATATCGGCGTATTGTTGCCGACCAGGTCGTAATTGCCTTCGCTGGTGTAGAACTTCAGCGAGAACCCGCGCACGTCGCGCCAGGTGTCGGGACTGCCAGACTCGCCGGCGACGGTCGAGAAACGCGCCAGCATCTCGGTCCTGGCGCCGGGCTGGAACAGCGCGGCCCTGGTGTATTTCGAGACATCCTCGCTGACCTCGAGTACGCCGAACGCGCCGGCGCCCTTGGCGTGCGGCTGGCGCTCGGGCACCTTCTCGCGGTTGAAGTGCGCCATCTGCTCGAGGAAATGCACGTCGTGCAGCACGATCGGGCCATCGGCGCCGATGCTCAGCGAGTTGCGATCGCTGGCCGCCGGCGCACCTGAACCCGTGGTCGATCCCGGTGCCGGCGTCTTGCCTGTCGCGTTACCCATGGCTGTCTACTCCATTGCGGCTTGTCCAAGCCGGTTGTGTTGGTGCCCGCTGGAAACCCTGGCGAGGCGACCCGCTGTGCCACAAGTGTTGCGTGGTCTCCATGCCACCATCGATACGGTACCGGGCACCACTGATGGAGCGGCTGTCGTCAATCGGAAACGGGGTTGGCGTGCCTTTTGCCAGTTTCCCGGGGTCTTGCAGGGCGATCACTCCTCGCGCGGGTGCACCGACATCACCCGTGCGATGAAGGCATGCAGTTCCTGCATGTAATTGCGCAGGAAGGTCTCGGTGTCCTTGATGGTGACGTCGCCCTCCTCGGTGATCATGCCGGGCTTGAACTGGATGTAGGCCTCCGGGGAATTCATCTGCGGCGAATTGCAGTAGCTGAGCAGGCTGCGCAGGTGCTGCTGCGCCACCGCGGTGCCGATCGCGCCGGGAGAGGTGCCGATCACCGCCGAAGGCTTGCGCGTGAACGAGTTCTTGCCATACGGGCGGCTGGCGAAATCGATCGCGTTCTTCAGCCCGCCAGGGATCGAGCGGTTGTATTCCGGGGTCACGAACAACACCGCGTCGACCGCCTTGATCGCCTTCTTGAATGCCTTTGCCGGGGGCGGATAGTCGGCATCGAATTCCGGCCGGTACAGCGGCAGGTCCACGAACGGGATTTCGACGAACTGCAGCTGCTTCGGCGCCAGTTTGATCAGCGCCTTCGCCAGCAGCCGGTTGATCGACGTCGACGAGAGGCTGCCGATGAAATATCCCACCTTGTATGTTGCCATGGCGCCCTGCTCCCGGGTTGCCTTGATGAGGCCTCAGCTTGCACGTGAAGGCATTACGACGGCGTTATCGCCCGCCTGTTGCAGACGGACGGCGCCGATCTTGGCGGATTTCGTGAAGGCATCTTGGTGACCTCCGCCATCTCTTGTCTTCGGATGTCGCTGCTTTCCGGCGGCGGGTCGCTGGCAGTGGATGCCGCGCCGCCCGTCTCCGCGCCCACCCTGCCCTCGGGACACACCGCCAAGCATGCAGGGGGTCATGGACAGCTGGCCAGTTCGCCGTTCGAAGCCGTGCGCCAGCGCGCCGACGTGCCGGACTCGATCCGCCATGGCGAATGCCGGTTCGTGCGACCCGAGCCGAGCTACGAGGTCGCGCTCGATCTTTTCAGGAAGACGAACTGAAGATGCCGGCGGGTTCCGATACTGCTACGGCAACCGGGTGGGATCGATCAGCGATTCGCGCGCCTGCCTGAAGGCATGCGGGGCGCACTGGCGTTCGATCATGCGCCGGACGACAGGCCCATCGGGTCCGCGGTGGAGGGCCCGAATGCGCTCGGATATGACCGCGTCGTGGTGCGTCATGCGGCTGTTGTGGCGAACGTAGTCGAGCCATGTCGGGGTTTCGTAACGCTCGATCCAGACCTGTGGGTCGGCGAGATCGCGCAACAATCGCCATCTGTGCGCCCCATCACGGCGCCGGATGCGACGTCGTTCGACCATCGCCCCCAGGAACTCCACGGCATCCGCCTCGCGAATCATGTACTCGATCGTAATCACGACCGGACCCGTGCGTGCGTCGACGGGGACGACCGTGCTCGGCTCTTTCCACAGGTGCAACAGGTCGAGATTGAGTTCCTTCGTTTGCGCCACCGGCAGCCAGCGTCCAAGCGCCACGCAGGCGAGCATGACGACCGATGCCGCCAGCAGTGCCAGCGTGACGCTCTTGTCCGCCGCGACTTCGCCCCACAGCCAGCTTCCCGCCGCCAGCCCGCCGAACGCGGCCATCTGGTAGATCGACAAGGCGCGCGCGACGACCCAGCGCGGGGCCGACATCTGCACCGCGACGTTGAACGTGGCAAGCGCCAACAGCCACCCTGCCCCGGCCAGAAGCAGCACCACCATCGTCAGCAGCAGGTGCGTGCTGACAGCGGCGATCGCCGCAGCGACGGCGAACCCGATGCTGGTCCAGCGGACGATGGCCTCGGTCGACATCACCTGGCGCAGCCTCGCGTTTCCGATGGCGCCAACTACCGCGCCCACGCCAAACGCACCGAGCAGCAGGCCATAGGTCAACGGCCCGCCGCCGAGCAGATCCTTGGCAACCAGGGGCATCAGCGCCATCAGCCCGCCTGCGGCGATGCAGAACACTGCGCTGCGGACCAGGACCGTGCGAATGGCGGGCGACCCCGCGATGAAGCGAACGCCCGCGGCGACCGCGATGCCGAGCGTTTCGCGAGGCAGCGACCGCGATTGCGGCGGCGGGCGCCAGCGCAAGAGCACGACGATCAATGCGATATTGCTGACCGCGCTCACTGCGAATGCCGCAGCGGCACCCGCGGCCGCGACGATCGCTCCGCCAATGGCGGGACCCGCGCTGCGCGCCATGTTGAAGCCCATGCTGTTGAGCGCCACCGCGCCCGGCAGTTCCGCGCGCGGCACCATGTCCCCGACGGAAGCCTGCCACGCCGGCCCGTTGAACGCGGTGCCGCACCCCATCAGGAAAGTGAAGAACAGCAGCAGCCACGGCGTGATCAACCCGCTCCAGGCGCATGCCGCCAGCGTGGCCGACACGACCAGCATGAAGACCTGCGCGGCGAGCATCACCTTGCGACGATCGAGGTTGTCTGCCACCGCCCCCGCGACCAGCGACAGCAGCGTGATCGGCAGGTAGACCGACGCCAGCACCAGCGCGACCATGTCGGCGGACGGGGCGAGCGCGATCATCAGCCAGGAAGCGCCCACCGACTGGATGAGCACGCCGAGGTTGCTGAGCGTGCTGGCGGCCCAGACACCACGGAACACCGGGTAGCGCAGCGGCGACAGGGCCGACGGCCCCTGCCCGGCGCGCATGGAATCGGATTCGTTCTGGGTCATTCAGGTGGGCTTTCGAGCATGGCTGGAACGCGCCGGGCACCTTGCAGCGATGGCGACTTCCGGGCATCCGGATCATTCTTCGATCTCATCGCGCATTCGTCGGACCAATCCCGGCCAGCTTACCCTGATCCCTGTCCCGGCACCCACGGCATGCTCAGGCGCCGCGGATCTCCCTCTTGCCCAGCCGCTCGCGATCGTGGGGCGTACTGAAGTCCAGGGTCGGGCCGATCGGCACGATGCCGTAAGGATTGATCGTCGGGTGGCTGCGGAAATAATGGTGGCGGATGTGGTCCATGTGCACGGTATCGGCCACCCCGGGCATCTGGTAGATGTCGTGCAGCAAGCCGTTGAGGTTCGGATAATCGACGATGCGCTTGCGATCGCACTTGAAGTGCGTCACGTACACCGCGTCGAAGCGCAGCAGCGTCGTCCATAGCCGCAGGTCCGCTTCGGTCAGGGTGTTGCCCAGCAAGTACCGGCTTTCGCCGAGACGACGTTCCAGGTCCTCTAGCGTTTCGAACAGCGCCGTCGCAGCCTCGTCATAGGCGGCCTGGGTGGTGCAAAATCCCGCCCGGTAAACGCCGTTATTGACGTGCTCGTAAATCGTTTCGTTGATGGCGTCGATCCCCGCGAGCAGGTCATCCGGACAGTAATCGCCGGGGCGCGCGCCGACGCCGTCGAACGCGCTGTTCAACATGCGGATGATCTCGGCCGATTCGTTGTTGACGATAGTCTCGCGCTGCTTGTCCCACAGAGCCGGCACCGTCACGCGCCCGCTGTAGTGCGGGTCGGCCTTCAGGTACAGCTGGTAGGCCTTGTCGAACCCGTACAGCGGATCGCCGGTGGCACCGTCGAAATCCGTGCGCAGTTCCCAGCCGTTCTCGAGCATCAGCGGATGCACTACGGACACGCCGATGTGCTCCTCCAGTCCTTTCCAAGCACGCATTACCAGCGTGCGGTGCGCCCACGGACAGGCGTAGGACACATACAGGTGATAGCGCCCGCTTTCGGCCTTGAACCCGTCGCCGCCGGTCGGTCCGGCCTTGCCGTCGGCCGTGATCCAGTGGCGGAACTGGCTTTTGGACCGCTCGAAGCGCCCGCCGGTGTCCTTGGTGTCGTACCACTTGTCCTGCCATTGCCCGTCCACCAGAAGTCCCACGATGTTCTCCTCGTCGTTAGTTGCAAGCAGCCCACGGTATCGGGCGGCTCGTGAAGCGTTGGGGATGATCGAGACGTGCCCTGCCCGGCACGTTCATCCTTGGTCACCCGCCGCGAACCGGATGTCACGGCATCTGCGGCACTTCCTGCGGGCGCAGGTCGAATACCAGCACTTCGGCGTTCTCGCCGGCGGCCAGCTTCAGCCCCTGCGGGTTGCGCAGGCGTACGCCGTCGCCGGCTTCCAGCTTCGCGCCGTCGAGCTCGATGCTGCCGCGGGCGACATGCACATAGGCGTGGCGGTTGTCGTCCAGCGCCAGCGTGGCGCTTTCGTCGCCATCGAACAGGCCGGCGTAAATCCGGGCGTCCTGCTGGATGCGCAGCGAGCCGTCGCGACCGTCGGGCGAGATGATCAGGCGCAGGCGCCCGCGCTTGTCCGCGTCGCTGAAGTGCCGCTGCTGGTAGACCGGCTTGCCGCCAACGCGGTCCGGCACGATCCAGATCTGCAGGAAATGCACCGGCTCATCCCCGGAGCCATTGAATTCGCTGTGGGTGACGCCGCTGCCGGCGCTCATCAGCTGCACGTCGCCGGGCCTGATCACCGATCCCGTGCCCATGCTGTCGCTGTGCGCCAGCGCGCCTTCCAGCACGTAGGAGAAGATCTCCATGTCGCGGTGCGGGTGCGTGCCGAAACCCCGGCCCGGCGCCACGCGATCCTCGTTGATCACGCGCAGGTCGGAGAAACCGACCTGGCCGGGGTCCCGATAGTCGGCGAAGGAAAAGGTGTGACGCGAGCTCAGCCAGCCGTGCTCGGCCACGCCGCGGTCAGCGGCCTTGCGTACCTGCATCATCATGTTTCTCCTCATTGTCGGGATGTCGGGGGAGCCACGCTCCCCGTGAATCAGAAGCAATCAGGCAGCCTGGGCGCGGCGCAGGCGCAGCGCATCCAGCGCAAAGCCGCCGGCGCCATACGCCGCGACCTGCAGCAGCCCGCCGCTGATGGCGACGTTCTTCAGGAAGTGGATCATCTGGCCCTGGTCGGCAAGGTTGGCGTGGAAGGCGAACGCCGTGGCCAGGGTGAAGGCCGCCATCAAGGCCGCCACCAGGCGGGTGCGGAAACCCACCAGCAGGGCCAGGCCCAGTCCGACTTCCACCAGTACCGCGACCAGGTAAGCCACGTCGGGCAACGGCAGGCCGGCGGAGACGATGTAGGCCTTGGTGGCGGCCGGCGCGGCCAGCTTGCCGAAGCCGCTGACCAGGAACAGGGGCGCCAGCAGCAAACGGGCTGCGGCAGGAAGGAACGACGATTGAAGATTCATGGCGATACTCCTGGATGAAGGGAATGCGCGGGTTGCTGCATCCGTAGCGAGAGATTAAAGTCTCCCTATGATTCAATAAAGATGCTGTTCCGCTTAACACTGTCAACCTGAGAGGGACAATGAGCCAGCTCGAAGACATGCGGATCCTTGCCGAGACGGTCGAGGCCGGAAGCTTCACCGCGGCGGCCGATCGACTGGGGCTGTCCAAGCAGTTCGTCAGCAAGCGCATCGCCGCGCTGGAGAAGCGTCTGGGTGCGCGGTTGCTGGTGCGCTCCACCCGGCGCCTGCGCGTCACCGACCTGGGCCTGGCCTATCTCGAGCGCGCCCAGCGCATCCTGCAGGAGGTCGATGCGGCGGAGCAGTTGGTCGCCAGCCAGACCGCAACGCCGCGCGGCGTGCTGCGCCTGAGCGCGCCGATGACGTTTTCCACCCTGCACCTGGGGCCGCTGATCCCGGCATTCATGCAGCGCCACCCGGACGTCTCGCTGGAACTGGAGCTCAACGATCGCGCCGTCGACCTGATCGGCGAGGGTTACGACATGGCCGTGCGCATCGGCACGCTGGCCGACTCCAGCCTGGTCGCGCGGCGGATCACCGCGGCGCAATTGATCACCTGCGCAAGCCCCGGCTACCTGCGCCAACATGGCGTGCCGTCGTCACCGGAACAACTCGGCGCGCACGCCTGCCTGGTTTACGGACATGCTCTACGCGGCGAGTGGGCCTTTCGTGTCAGCGAGCGCACGCGCAGGATATCGGTGGACGGGCCGATGCGCTCCAACAACGGCGAGATGCTGCGCGACGCGGCGATCGCCGGCCTGGGCCTCGTCAACCTCCCGGACTTCATCGTCGCTTCCGCGCTGGCCGATGGGCGACTGGTGGAGGTACTGGAGACTTTCCGCCCCGAAGGATTCACCGTCCACGCGGTTTATCCGCAGCACCGCGAGTCCTCGTTGCTGGTACGGCTGTTCAGCGATTTCCTGGTCGAGCGCTTCCGCGAGTCCGGCACGGGCTCGCCAAAAATCGGGAAGATGGTGGGGAAGCAACGGTAGTTGCCTGAGGCTGCCGCCCCTGGTTTCGGCAACGCCAGTCTGCGACCGCGTTCGAGGGGCTTCACCCCCGCAGACCTGTCAGCGCATGCTTTTCAGCGCCTTGGCCCAGCGGGCCATGGCGTCGAGCAGGCTTTTGGCGCTTTTTTCATGGATTTCCGTCGGCTTGAACGCGCCATCCACGAGATGATCGGCCACCCGGGGGATCATCACCTGCTGCTTGATCGGCACCATCTCCACGGTGGTCAGGAGATGCTTGGCGGTCTCGGTCGAACGGATGCCGCCGGAGATGCCGCCATAGCTCACGAAGCCGGCCGGCTTGTAGTTCCATTCCTTGTACAGGTAATCGACCGCGTTGATGAATGACGGCGGCGCGGTGTAGTTGTATTCCGGCAATACGAAGACGAACGCATCCGAGCCGTCGACGATCCCCGACCAGCGCTTGGTGTGCGCGTGCTGGTATTTCTGCATGGCGGGATGATGCGGTTCGTCCAGCAGCGGCAGACCGACCTCTGCAAGATCCGCGAACCCGATCTCGAACCCGGCGGGGTTGGCTTGGGCATAGCCGTGGAACCAGTCGGCAACGGTCTTGCCGACCCGACCCGGGCGGGTGCTGGTGAGGACGATCGTCAGCTTCATCCGGCTGTCTCCGTTGATTTGCTAGTTTGAATGCCGGCGCGATGGAGGCCAGCGTGCGGTTTCAGGTCCGTTCGAGCCTCGAAGCGTAACCGCGTTGCGGCGAATGTACCGTGATCGGCTTACACACAGGCGATGCCTCCGGCAACGCTAAGGAAGGAGCACCGGCATGACCGATATCGCCCGCACCAACCCATGGCCCGAACTGCCCGCCCTGGCCGATTGGCAAGCGACCGCCGATACCGTGCATATGTGGCTGCAGATCGTGGGCAAGATCCGGCTGGAACTCGGGCCCTGGGTCAACCATTCCTGGGGTAATGCCCTGTACGTGACGCCGCGCGGGCTGACGACGTCGCCCATTCCCTACCGGGGCCGAAACTTCACGATCGACTTCGATTTCGTGAACCACGCGCTTGCCGTGCGCACCTCCGATGGCGATGAACGCAGCTTCGCGCTAAGGCCGATGACGGTGGCCGCGTTTTACCGCCGGCTGATGGGCGCGCTGGGCGAACTGGGCATCCACGTCGATATTTTCACGCGCCCGGTCGAGGTCGAAGTCGCGACGCCGTTTGAAAGCAACACCACGGATGCGAGCTACGATGCCGACGCCATGCACCGCTTCTGGCAGGCGCTGGTGCAGGCCGATCGCGTGTTCACCGCGTTTCGTGCCCGATACCTCGGCAAGGCCAGTCCGGTCCACCTGTTCTGGGGTTCGTTCGATCTGGCGGCGACGCGCTTTTCCGGACGCACCGCGCCAATCCATCCCGGCGGCGTGCCCAACTGCCCGGACTGGGTGATGCAGGAAGCCTATTCGCACGAGCTTTCCAGCGCTGGATTCTGGGCGGGAGCCGGCCTCGGCGAGGCGGCGTTCTACGCCTATGCCTACCCCGCGCCCGACGGCTTCGCCGGATATCCGGTCGAGCCGGCAGCGGCGCATTATCACGAAGGTTTGGGCGAATTCATTCTGGCTTATGAGGCCGTGCGCACGGCCGATGTTCCCGACGATGCGCTGCTGGCCTTCTTGCAGAGCACCTACGAAGCCGCGGCCGAAACCGGCCGCTGGGATCGCGCGGTATTGGACTATCCTGTCGATCCCGCCAGCAACCCGCGTGTGGGCTGATCTGTGAAAGAGCAAAATGGTGTCAAGTGCGATTTCCACTTTCGGCAAGGAAAGCTCTGAACAACACCTGATTCAACCGTCATTCCCGCGAAAGCGGGGTTTTCAACAGCGAAGCTGGTCATCCAGTGGCTTCAAGCCACTGAAATCAAAGACGCTGGGGTCCCGCTTCCGCAGGAGCGACGATCCCGGTCGTGTTGTCCAGATCTTCCTAAGTGAAACTAACTCCGTTGTTCCACCATTGTTCCGACTCCCTTGTTCCGACACTCCTGACCGCGTGTGCGAACATCAGTGACATCAGTGATCGTGTGCATCAGGTCCATCCATTCATCCAGGTATCTCGACATGAAGCTGAAGCAGATTCCCGCCGGCCTTGCGCTCGCGCTTGCGCTTGGCGCGGTGGTATCCGGTTGCACCCGTGAAGCCTCCGCACCGACATCGGAGACCGGTGCCGTGGAGCCGGTCGCTGACGCGGATGCCAATGCAGGCGCGTACCACGCGGACCATGCGCAAGCCGCCGCCGGCGACGTCCAGGTTCCCGACAACCATGTCGCGTGGACGCCCGATGCGCCGCTGATCGAAGGCATGTCACGGGTGCGGACGGCGCTGCGCGGACTGGAGGCGCAGCCGGACGAGGCCACCGTGGTGGCGCGCGCCGACGATGTCGACGCTGCCGTGAAGTACATGTTCGACAACTGCAAGCTCGCCCCCGAGCCAGACATCGCGCTGCACGGGGTCCTCGCGCGGCTGATGGTGGGCAGCAAGGCCCTGCACGCAAAACCCGCCGACTCCACGCCGGTGCACGACATGCATGCGGCGGTGCAGGACTACGAACGCCTGTTCGACGACCCCAACAGCACGGCTGGCACCTCCCGATAATCCGGGCAGCCATTCCTGCGCCGACAAAGGATCAGTTTTGTAGCCGGAGGATCGGGCCTACCGTAGTATCTTGCGTGTCGAAAGGACCGAAGCAACAGGGGCCCGATGAATAACGCCACTCGCACCGAACGGCTGTACGCGCTGGTCGCCAACGAGGAGGACGCCCGGGTCTGCACCGATATCAGCGAGGATGCCTGCCGGGAAGTGCCGGGCAACTTCTTCCGCATCATCGTCGCCAACATGCTGACCAAGATCGGCGACCTGCTGATCAGTCCCAAGACCGTGCTGGCGTGGCTAATCGTCGCGGTGGGCGCACCCGCGGCGCTGGTCGGGGTGCTGGTGCCGATCCGCGAGTCCGGTTCGCTGATCCCGCAGCTGGTGATCGGCGCCTGGGTCCGCCGGCATCCGGTGCGCAAGGAATTCTGGGTGCTGGGCGCGGTCCTGCAGGGACTGGCCGTGCTGGGCATGGCCATGGCGGTGTGGTTGCTCGATGGCCTTGCCGCCGCGCTGGCGATCATTGCCCTGCTGGCGGTGTTCAGCGTCAGCCGCGGCTTCTGTTCGGTGGCGATGAAGGATGTGCAGGGCAAGACCGTCCCGAAGTCCCGTCGTGGCCGCCTGGCCGGGCTGGCCTCCACCTTGTCCGGTGTGGTCGCGCTGGTCGCAGGCCTGTTCCTGTTTGGAGGCGGCAACGATCCGGACATGCGCTTTTATTCGATTTTGCTGCTGGCAGCCGGACTGTGCTGGTTTGCGGCCGCCGCGGTGTTTGCCGGAGTCGATGAATTTCGCGGTGAAACAGGCGGTGGCGGCAACGCCCTGCGACAGGCCTTTGGCAGCCTCAACCTGCTGGTGCGCGATGTGCCTTTCCGCAATTTCATTATCGCCCGCGCCTTCCTGATGGCGTCCGCGCTGGGATCGCCGTTCGTGGTGGTGCTGGCGCAGCACCACAGCCATGGCGCAGCGCTGCTGGGCGGTTTCGTGGTCGCTTCCGGCCTGGCCAGTGCCATCAGCGCCAGCGTGTGGGGATTCATGGCCGATGCGTCCAGCCGCCAGGTGATGATCCTTGGCGGCGGTCTGGCGGCACTGGTGTGCCTGGCGGTCGCCGGGCTGACCTTGGTGGATCCATCCTGGCGCGGCGGGTCGTGGTTCTATCCGGGCGCGTTCTTCGTGCTGGCCATCGCCCATTCCGGGGTACGCATCGGCCGCAAGACCTACCTGGTGGACATGGCGGGCGGCAACCGGCGCACCGACTACAC
>SWCD01016376.1_pt2 | contig 71584 bp, 67 predicted proteins | sample 4693011 | NCBI WGS metagenome assembly SWCD01 (sample SAMN10267278, study PRJNA491770) | bioreactor metagenome | isolation source: DHS bioreactor inoculated with marine | place: Japan: Omine Ridge, Nankai Trough
AGTATCTGCACATTGCAGAGTTTGAAAACGTTTTAAAAAGCGTTTTTCACGAAAGATATGACATTAACCAATTCAGTAAGGAACGGGGCATACCGCCAGTGGCGTTAAGGGAAATTATGTCCAACGCCCCCTTGTCCGTAGCAATTCCAGAAAATTATGGGGGCAGGGGATTAAAGGTCGAGGAATGTCTTAGGATTTTATCGGCCGCATCCTACGAGTCCCTCGCACTGTCCTTGACTTTTGGGATAAACATAGCCTTATTTTTGGAGCCGGTTGCAAAATACGCCAATGAGTCCGTTAAGAAGGATATTTTTAAACGGTTTCTGGAAGAACAAAACATGGGCGGCTTAATGATAACCGAACTTGGTTTTGGCAGTGATGCGCTGGGCATGGAGACTTTTAATGAGAAGGTCGGGGACAGTTATATAGTCAAAGGAACGAAACACTGGCAAGGTTTAACCGGAATGGCCGATTATTGGCTTATCGCCTCCCGTAATAGGAACAGCAGTGGAAATCTGAGCAGGGATATCGATTTTTTTATTTGCGATGTTACCCAACCCAACCAGCAAATCGTGGTAGAGGAGTATTATGACAACCTTGGACTGTATATGATCCCCTATGGAAAGAACAAGGTGGATATACAGGTACCCTCCCAATTTAAATTGGAGCCCGAAACCTCAGGGATAAAAATGATGTTGGATATTTTGCATAGAAGTAGAATGCAGTTTCCCGGAATGGCACTCGGTTTTATTAAAAGAATGATGGATGAGTGCATAAAGCAGTGCAATGAAAGAATAGTAGGAGGCAAAAGATTGATAGAACTGGATCAAGTCCAATATCAAATCTCGCGGGTTCAGTGCGCTTTTACCATTGCTTCCGCCATGTGTTTTAGAAGCAGTGGTCATAGTGGTATAGGCAATAACCTTTCGGATGAGGGCGTAGAGGCGAACACGATGAAGGCCTTTGTGACCGACCTTATGCAGGAAGCGGCACAGATAGCCACTCAATTGTACGGCTCAACAGGTTTTAAGATGGACAACGTTGGGGGTAGGGGAATTATGGACAGTAGGGCTTTTCAAATCTTCGAAGGCTCCAATGAAATGCTCTATACCCAGATCGCCGAAATTATTGGTAAACAGATGAAGCGAAAAAATGAACTCAATGTATATAACTTCCTCAAGGATTTTAACCTTTCCGATAAATCGTATTCCTACTTTAAAAATGACGTTTCATTTACCTTTGAACCGGGATTGAACCAAAGGAAGATGATCGATCTGGGAAAGATATTCTCGAGAATCATTTCTTTGAATTTCGTACTGGAAATGGAAGAAAAGGGTTTTAGAAAGGACCTGGCCGCCAATTGTATTGAAATTTTGCAGCATGACGTTTCTTTGTTGGTCCATTCCTTCCAAATTAAAAATACGGTCACACAAATCGAAGATTATCGTTCTAACAGCAATTGGTTCGATTTTGTATAGTTTTCCGGGACATCCTTACACCGCCATTAAAATGGCTATATAATGGCAAACGGCGGCAGCCAGTACAAAGAAATGCCAGACGGCATGGTTATAGGGGTATTTGGTCCAAAGGTAAAAGATAACTCCCAATAGGTAAAGGACCCCACCTATAAGGATCAATGTCAGTACATTGCCAGGAATGGCTTCAAAGAAGGTACGTCCCCCCACGATCATTATGCATCCCATTGCAATGTAGGCCAGTGTAGAAATTACATTCCATTTACCGGTAAAAAAGATCTTGATAATAATTCCTACCGCGGTTAGCCCCCATAATACAGCTAGTAAGGTAATACCAAAACTATTGTTCATATAGATCAATAAAAAAGGGGTATAAGTGCCTGCTATAAGAAAGTAAACGCCGATGTGATCTAGGATCTTAAAAACCCGTTTTGCCCCGGCATGTTGAAATCCATGGTAGAGGGTGGAAAATGTAAATAATTGTAAAAAGCAAAATCCATAGATAGCCGCACCGATAACGCCGGGCGTATTATTGCTTTTTATGGCAAAGGCTATCAGGATGGGAATCCCTACGATCCCAAAAATAATTCCAAAGCCATGTATGATACTGTTAACCAGTTCTTGTTGTATTTGTGGATTGGATTCCCTGTCTTGCATAGGCGTAAATTATGGTTGCGGGGTATTTAACAATTTTTCGGTAGGGAAGTGGTCTATATTGAAAAATCCTCCTTTATTTTCTTTCCTTTTCAGGGATTGACCAATAATCAAATGGGCCACGTTGATCATATTTCGCAGTTCGCAGAGTGCCACATTCACTTTGGACTCCCTATAAAGTTCTTCAACTTCCCTATACATCAGATCCAGATGAATTATCGCCTTTTTTAGACGGTCCGTGCTACGCACAATACCCACATAATTTCTCATCAAGGCCTGCAATTGTTTTGTGTTGTGTTTTATGATTATATGCTCCTTCGGAATATGCGTTCCTTCATCTGTCCATTCAGGAACGGGAATGGCGACCGCAGAAGCAGTATGTAAACTAAGAAATTCGTAAATTGAATGGGCATAGACCAATGCTTCCAACAATGAATTGGATGCCAATCTGTTTGCACCATGTAGTCCGGTTCTTGAGCATTCCCCGCATGCGAACAAATTATTTATGGAGGTCCTTCCGTTTTTATCCACCACAATGCCCCCACAAAGATAATGGGAAGCCGGGACAACGGGGATCCAATCTGCTTCTATGTTGATATGCCGCGCTTTGCATTCGGCATAAATGTTGGGAAAGTGGATTTTAAAATCCTTAATGTTTAAATGTGTACAGTCCAAAAAAACACATTCCATACCCGATTTCTTAAGCTCGCTATCAATGCTCCTGGAAACAATATCCCTTGATGCAAGTTCGGCCCTTTCATCATAATCTAGCATAAACCGACGTCCATCCTTATTTCTCAAATAGGCACCGAATCCCCTGACTGCCTCCGAAATCAGAAAGGACCTGTCCTTTTTATCATCGTACATTACCGTAGGATGAAATTGTACAAATTCCATATCGCTTATTCTGGCTTTGGCCCTATACGCCATTGCAATGCCGTCCCCCGTTGCGATACTCGGGTTGGTGGTATGTCCGTATACCTTACCAATTCCCCCTGTTGCCAGCAGCGTTGCCTCGGCCTTAATGGGTTCGATGTTTCCGGTTTTTTGGTCGAGCACATAGGCACCGTAACAAGAAACACCTTCCGGGGACGGCAGTTGTAATTGGTGCTCCGTGATCAGGTCTATTGCAAAATGGTGATTTAATAAAGTAATGTTTGGTAATTCATAAATGCGCCGCAACAAGGAGGTTTCTATTTCACGGCCTGTAATATCCTTATAATGGACCACCCGGTATTCCGAATGGCCGCCTTCTTTGCCCAAGTTAAATTTGCCATTTTGATCCCGATCAAAGCGAGCTCCCCAATCCATAAGATCCTTTAACCTTTTTGGTCCTTCCCGTATAACCATTTCTACGATCTCTCTATCGCACAAGCCATCCCCGGCATCCAGGGTGTCTTGAATATGTTTTTTGAACGAGTCATCTTCCGTATTCGAAACGATCGCGACCCCGCCCTGTGCATATTTGGTATTCGATTCGTCTTCCCCTGCTTTTGTGACGATACAGACAGATCTGTCCTTGAATTTTTCCGCGATTTTTAAGGCAAAAGTTAGTCCTGCCAACCCTGATCCAATTATTAGATAATTTGTAGAGATCACGGGCCTTATTTTGAGAGTTCCAACATGCGTTCAATAGGGACCAGTGCCTTTTTTGCAATAGCTTCCGACACTTGGATCTCTGGACTTTCGTTGCGTAGGCAATCGTATAGCTTTTGTAGGGTATTTACTTTCATATAGGCACATTCGCTACAAGCACAGGTGTTATCCTCTTCTGCAGGTGCTGGGATCAATACCGCTCCCGGCACCTTCTTTTTCATTTCGTGCAAGATTCCGGCTTCGGTTGCCACTATAAAGCGTTCATTGGGGTGCTTTTCCACATAATTTATCATCCCTGCCGTTGAGCCTATATATTTTGCGGTTTTTAAAATGTGTTCTTCGGACTCGGGATGGGCGATAATTACGGAGCCGGGATATTTTTGATATAGATCCAATAACTTGTCAACGCAAAATGCCTCATGTACCACACAACTGCCATCCCATAGGAGCATTTCCCTCCCCGTTTGTTTCATGATATATTTCCCCAGGTTTCTATCGGGGGCAAAAATAATCGGAATGTCCTCGGGGATGGATGCCACTATTTTTAATGCATTGGAGGACGTACATACCAAATCGCTCATCGCCTTGATCTCGGCAGAACAATTGATATAAGTGATAACAACATGATCTGGATGGCTGGCCACAAAAGGACCAAATGCTTCCGGAGGACAAGAATCGGCTAGGGAGCATCCGGCGGTCAGATCGGGCAAAACTACTTTTTTTGAGGGGTTCAAGATCTTCGCTGTCTCGGCCATAAAATGGACCCCGGCAAATACGATTATGTCCGCATCGGTTTCGGCTGCCTTTTGCGACAGTCCTAGGCTATCCCCTACATAATCGGCAACCTCCTGTATTTCTGGCCGCTGATAGTAATGTGCCAAGATAACGGCATTCCTGTCTTTCTTTAAAGCTTCGATTTTTGCTCTTAACTCCATATTCATGATAAAATAATCGGGGCCGAAAATTAGGACTGCTTCGGGAAGTATACCATGATATAAGTCATAATTTGGAAAATCTACCTTCCAAACATGATTGGTACCGAAGTGGCAGACCAAGAATTCACATTCGTTATTTTATTTCCGAACATTCCATGACCAAATTAGGAGCTTGATCTAAAATTTATGAAACCTTCATGAATTAATTGAATGCGCCCTATTTGTATTAATTATAAATAACTGAAAACCTGATATTTATCATTTTTTCGGTCATAAATAATAATTAACTCTGATACTCCAATTAATCAGTTCTAGCTATGGGTCGCAATTCTTCAACTTCGATTTTATTAGTATTCTTTTTATCTCTGAATTTTTCATTGGAAGCACAGGTTGGCGAAAACATTTTCAAGTCTAGCTGTGCAGCCTGCCATACCATTGGCGGAGGAAAACTAGTTGGACCGGATTTAAACGGAATTACGGAACTAAGGAGCGAGGCGTGGTTGATCCACTGGATAAAAGCATCGCAAGCAATGGTCCAAAGCGGTGATAAGGATGCTATTGCAATATTTGAGGAGTACAACAAAATCCCCATGCCCGACCAGAATTTTTCGGATGCGGAAATAAAGGGGGTATTGAAATATATACAAAGTAAAAGTACTACGGGGGACGCTACTACCGCTACAACTTCAACTACCGTCCCGAATGCAGAGTCCCAGGAGCCGTTCAAAAGTTCGGACAGCGCAAGCGAGCAAGAAATTTTGCTCGGTCAGCATATTTTCGAGGGGGATACAAGGCTTGTAAATGGTGGACCTGCCTGTGTTTCCTGCCATAACCTTGCAACCGACAGAATTATTCCAGGGGGGATGCTAGCCAAGGACCTAACCACCGTTTTTAGCCGAATGGGAGGGGATGCAGGAATAACAGCGATCCTGAACGCCCCACCATTCCCAGCAATGACGGAGGCCTATAAAAATAAATCGATGACCAAGGATGAAATTTTTGCCATCACTTCATTTCTCAATAGCGTTGAAAAAGAAAGCGCAACCCAATCGGCCATAGCGATAAGTCCATTACTTAAATATGGATTTATCGCTTTTTTTATTTGGGTCGGGATAGTGTTTTTGGTCTGGTCCAACAGGAAAAAATACGAAGTGAACAAAAGAATATTAGAACGACAGATAAAATCGTATTGAACTCAGGGAACAGGCTCTAATAAGGAGCACCTAAAAAAGAGTAGGAACAAAGTCTAAATAATAAAAACTATGAGTTGGATCGAAGATATTATTTCCCCGAAAACCCGAAAATGGGAAGAATTCTACCGTAACCGATGGCAGTATGACAAGGTGATTCGTAGCACGCATGGCGTAAATTGCACCGGTGGATGCTCCTGGAATATCCATGTTAAGGACGGAATCGTTGTTTGGGAAACACAGGCCATCGACTATCCCCTTCTGGAGGAAACCCTACCTCCCTATGAGCCACGCGGCTGCCAGAGAGGGATTTCCTATTCGTGGTATCTCTACAGTCCCATTCGTGTAAAATATCCTTTGATGAGAGGGGCGTTGATGGACCTGTTCAACCAAGAGAAAAAAGCTGTGGGAGGCGATCCAATAAAGGCCTGGGAAAATCTTCAAAGTGATCCTGAAAAAAGGGCTCGCTACCAACGTGCACGAGGTAAAGGCGGTTTTAGGAGAACCAATTGGGAGGAAGTAATTGAATTGATAGCGGCCGCCAATCTCTATACGGTCAAAAAATATGGCCCCGACCGTATTGTTGGCTTTTCCCCCATTCCGGCAATGTCCATGTTGAGTTTTGCTTCCGGCACCCGATATCTTCAATTGATGGGCGGAACAAGTTTAAGTTTCTATGATTGGTATTGCGATCTACCACCAGCCTTCCCTGAGGTATGGGGCGAACAGACCGATGTTTGCGAAAGTGCGGACTGGTTCAATTCAAAATTCTGTGTTTCTATGGGAGCTAATTTAGGGATGACCCGTACCCCGGATATTCATTTCTTCTCCGAAGCAAAACACAATGGAACAAAAACAGTGGTGATGTCGCCCGACTTTTCGATGGTGGCAAAACATGCGGACCAATGGATTCCTGTTCATGCCGGTACCGATGGTGCATTTTGGATGGCGGTAACCCATGTTATTTTAAAAGAATATCACGTAGACCGACAAGTACCCTATTTTATGGAGTACGTAAAACGTTACACCGACTGCCCTTTCCTGGTCGAGCTGACAAAAGAGGGAGACCATTATCTACCGGGCAAATTCTTTAGGGCCAACAGAATAGCTAGGTATAAAGCAGTTGAAAATGGAGACTGGAAATTCCTAAATCTCGATTCCAAAACCGGAAAACCGGTAATGCCGAAAGGAAGTATGGGGCAGCGGTGGGACAAAGAGGCACCTAATATGGCCAAGTGGAATTTACTCTACGAAGATGGAGTGGACAACACAGCGTACAATCCCCAACTTACCCTCCTAACCAATTGTGATGATGTGTTGCAGGTAGAATATACGGAGTTTGGGTTAAAGAAAAAATCACAAAGAGGTGTCCCCGTAAAATATATCGAAACTGCCGATGGAAAGAAAATCCCGGTGGCTACCAGCTATGATATTATGATGGGACATTACGGGGTGGGCCGAGGTCTTGCAGGAGATTACCCAAAAGACTACAATGACGAAAATGCGGCTTATACTCCGGCATGGAATGAAATATTTACAGGGATAGGAAGAAAAACCGTAATCAGTTTTGCAAGGGAATGGGCAGGCACCGCCGAAGCGACCAAAGGTAAGTGTATGGTCATTACCGGCGCCGGCATCAATCACTGGTTTCATGGCAACTTGATGTACCGTGCGGCAATTCAGGCACAATTATTTACCGGTTGCAACGGGGTAAACGGCGGGGGGATGAACCATTATGTGGGACAGGAAAAACTGGCCCCCGTGGATTCATGGAGCGTCATCATGGCAGCGAAAGATTGGGTGAAGGCCAACCGGATGCAGCAAGCCCCTATCTGGCATTACATCAATACAGATCAATGGCGATATGATGCCAACCAGGCGCAATACAACTCGATCCCTGACAACAGCAAATACGGAAATATGCATACGGCAGACATGGCTGTGATGGCGGTCAGAAACGGATGGCAGCCTTTTTACCCCCAGTATGACAAAAATAATTTTGAGGTAGTTGCTGATGCGGAGAAAAACGGAGCAAAAACAGACGATGAAATAAAAAATTACATCGTTGATCAGTTAAAATCAAAAAAACTGAAGTACGCCATTGCAGATTGCGATAACGAAATAAATTTCCCGCGCAATTGGTTTATTTGGAGAGGGAATGCGCTGTTGGCCTCCATGAAGGGGCACGAATATATGCTCAACCATTATCTCGGCACCCACCACAACGATATTGCCGATGAGGTTGCCCGGGAACACGTTTCCGAAATCATGTGGAGGGAAGCCCCTAAGGGGAAAATGGATTTGGTGGTCGATCTCAATTTTAGAATGGACACTTCAGCCCTTTATTCGGACATTGTTTTACCAGCTGCTTCCTGGTATGAAAAGGCAGATCTCAATTCAACAGATATGCATTCCTTTATCCATCCACTTTCTGCCGCTATTCCGCCCGTGTGGGAGTCTAAAAGTGATTGGCAAATTTTCGAATTAATAGCTGAGAAAGTAAGTGGGTTGGCGCAACAATTTTTACCTCATCCCTTAAAGGACACCGTGAATATTCCGCTCTCACACGATTCGATTGACGAAATCTCCCAAACATCGATCAAAGATTGGGGGAAAGGGGAATGCGAACCAGTCCCTGGAAAATCAATGCACAAGATTGTAATGGAGGAACGCGATTACACCCAGATTTACAATAAGTATATTTCTCTTGGACCCAACGTCGGAAAAAATCCGATAGGGGCCCATGGGGTTTCTTTTATGGTCGATGATGTTTATGAGGCAATGAAATTGGACAAACGCCACGTACAGAAAATCAAGGGCGTGGAATACCCTTCCCTTAAGGAAGACGTAGAAGCGGTAAATGCGGTGTTAAAACTGTCCGCCCTTACCAACGGGAATTTAAGTGTCCGCTCTTATGAATTCATGGAAAAGAAAACCGGACTCATATTAGCAGATTTGGCAGAGGGCAGTAAAGACGTGAGAATAGATTATAAGGATTTGCAAGCACAGCCAAGAAGATACAATAACGCAGCTTTTTGGAGCGGTTTGATGAATGACGGTAGGGCCTATTGTGCCTATACCTATAATGTTGATCGACTTGTTCCATGGAGAACCCTCACTGGTAGACAGTCTATGTATTTGGATCACGAGGGATATATTGCCTTTGGCGAGCATTTACCCACTTACAAACCTTCGCCGCTGCCATCGGTTTACGGGGATATCCGAAAAACAATAAACGACGGCAAGGCAAAAATGCTCAACTGCTTAACACCACATGGTAAATGGCATATTCACTCTACTTATGGCGATACCTTAAGAATGCTTACGCTTTCCAGAGGTATGGAACCCTGCTGGATGAGCGAAAAGGATGCAGAAGCTGTTGGCGTAAAAGATAACGATTGGGTAGAAGTTTATAACGATCACGGGGTGTATTGCACCCGTGCTTGCGTGAGTTCCCGGATCCCGGAAGGGGTTTGCATTGTGTATCACGCACCCGAAAGGACCTATACTGTTCCCAAATCGCAGGAAAGAGGGGGAAGAAGAGCAGGTGGACACAATAGTTTTACGCGTGTGCACATGAAACCAAGCCAGATGGTTGGTGGTTATGGACAATTTTCCTTTCATATGAATTATTGGGGACCGGTGGCACCCCAGCGGGATACACATGTACTTGTCCGAAAAATGGATAAAGTAGAATTTTAGAAATAATAAAACAACTCAATAATATGGACATAAGATCACAAATATCAATGGTTTTTCATCTCGATAAATGTATCGGGTGTCACACGTGTTCCATCGCTTGCAAAAACCTTTGGACGGATAGAAAAGGAGCGGAGTATATGTGGTGGAACAACGTAGAAACGAAGCCAGGAACAGGTTACCCCACAAAATGGGAGGATCAGGAAATATACAGGGGGGGATGGGAAAAAAATGGAAACTCCGTGTCCCTTAAGGGAGCTGGAAAACTGAAAGGGCTGAAAAACATATTTCACAACCCTTACCTCCCCGTTTTGGACGATTACTATGAGCCATGGACCTATAAGTATGAGGATCTTTTCACCGCCCCCGAAGGCGAGGACCAACCCACCGCACGCGCAGTCTCCCTTGTAACCGGGGAACCCTTAGACGTGAAGGCCGGGCCAAATTGGGATGATGATTTGGGAGGTTCCATAGATTATGCGCGACAAGATGTAAATCTAAAAAACCTTAGTGCGGCAGAGCAAGAAGTTATGTTTCAGTTAGAAAGAATGACCTTTTTTTACCTGCCGAGAATTTGTAACCATTGCTTAAACCCTGCCTGTGTTGCTTCCTGTCCGTCGGGTGCCATCTACAAAAGAGGGGAGGATGGTATAGTGCTCATAAACCAACAAGTCTGCCGCGGATGGAGAATGTGCGTTACCGCTTGTCCCTATAAAAAAACGTATTACAACTGGCACACGGGAAAATCGGAGAAATGTATCCTTTGTTATCCCCGTTTGGAATCTGGTCAGCCACCTGCCTGTATGCACCAGTGTGTAGGAAGGATTCGATACCTGGGCGTTTTGCTCTATGATGCCGATAGAATTGAAGAAGTGGCCTCTACCCCAAATGACCATGATCTGGTTGATCGTCAGCTAGAAATATATCTTGATCCATTCGACCCAAAAATAATTGAAGCGGCAAGAAAAAATGGAATAGCCGATTCAACTATCGAAGCCGCTCAAAAATCTCCCGTGTACAAATTTGTGAAAGAATGGAAAATTGCGCTTCCACTGCATCCCGAATTTAGGACAATTCCCAATTTGTTTTATGTTCCAGCCCTTATGCCCGGAATGGCATCCGTCCAAGATGGAATATATGAGGAATCGAACACCCAGTTTCTTTGGGGAGGGATAGAAAACAATCGTATACCGATTAAATACCTCGCAAATCTTTTTTCCGCCGGAAATACGGATAAGATTGAATATGTGCTTAAACGCCTTATGGCTGTTAGATGGCACAGAAGGCAAGCTACGGTGGGTGATGTGGCACAAGGGATTGTAGACAAGGCAATGAGTGCGATAAATCTTAATGGAGATACAGCAGATGCGATTTTTAGACTAACCTCTTTGGCAACATTTGACGAGCGGTTTGTAATTCCGCCCGCACACAGGGAAGAATCGATCGAAATGCTAGAGAGCACGGCCGACGTAAAAGGAAATACAGGATTTGGATTTAAGGAAAGGCCAAAGAGAGGATGGTAAAATGGAAAAGAAAATAGATAATAGAGGCCAAATAGCAGTATTCAGTGGCCGTGGGCAATAGAGTGTAGTGTTAAAATTTAGAAGGATACAGAAACATATTGGCGGTCAACCGGAATATTAAAGAGAAAAAAATCATCACTTTTCTCTGTTCTATTCGCTCTTTTCCAAAATATCAATAATTAATATGAACCTGTTCGTATGAAAAACAGAGAACACTATGCATTGCTTGCGAAACTTTTTAAGTATCCTGAGGAAGATTTCATGCTTCACCTAAAGAAGAGCCAGGATTTTCTTGATGGGATTTATCCTGTGGCGGGAAATGAACTGCGACCGTTTTCCGGATATATGAAGAATTGCAGGCCACATGAACGGAAGGAACTGTTTACAAAAACCTTTGATGTGCAGCCCATCTGCTATCTGGATCTGGGCTATGTGATGTTTGGTGAAGATTACAAGAGAGGCGCTTTCCTTTTGAATATGAAAGGGGAGCAACAAAAAATAAATAACGATTGCGGCACCGATCTTCCAGATAACATTTGCAATGTTATGGATTTAATGACCATTTCAAAGGAGGACGATTTTATCGAGGATTTGGTACGGAATATTTTTATCCCCTGTGTAAAAATGATGATAGGGGAATTCGAAACGGCAAGGGTCAACCTAAAATTGAAAGTCCTTCGAAAAATGCACAGGGCAATTATCCAAGAAGAACTCAACCACGGCAACGTTTACAAAAATTGTCTTACCGCTTTGCTTGATGTTCTAAGAGAAGATTTTGGGGAAAACGAAATAGTTCCAGAGGATGAAAACATACTCTCTTCCTCCCACCACCGAGCTTTTTTCAACAAACATTCCACCCTACAGCCTTCTAATTATAAGCTAAACAAAGAGGCGCATGATTTTGCGTCCCTTCAAAAACTTGACTGACTATGGACTATCTACTATTTGTTGTTTTTCCGTACACCTGCCTAACCGTGTTTCTTATCGGCTCCATTTATCGGTATAAGTATAGACCCTTCTCTGTGTCTTCCCTGTCTTCGGAATTTCTGGAAGGAAGAAAGCTCTTTCTTGCCAGCCAGTTATTTCACTGGGGTTTATTTATACTATTTTTTGGTCATTTGATCGCCTTTCTATTTCCGGCTAGTGTTCTGTGGTGGGACGGACAACCCGCCCGTTTGTTGATTTTGGAAATAACCGCTTTTGTGTTCGGACTCTCTGCTTTCTTCGGGCTTTTGCTACTTATTTACAGAAGGCTTACGGTAAGACGGGTGCAGATTGTTACCACCAAAATGGATTTTGTGGTATTTTTGGTTTTATTGGTGCAAATTATTTCGGGACTGGTGGTGGCCTATACAAACCGTTGGGGTTCGGCTTGGTTCGCAGCATTCCTCACACCCTACCTTCGCTCAATTTTTGTTTTTGATCCGCAAATCGACGCTATTGTAAGCGTAACCTCCCTATCGCTCAAAATACATGTGGTCTCTGCTTTTGCCATGATTGGCATTATTCCTTTTACCCGTTTTATGCACTTTTTGGTTTATCCGCTAGATTATACCTGGAGAAGTTATCAACAGGTCGTATGGAACTGGAACAGGAAACGTATCCGGGTTTCGAAAGCGCATCGTGCAGGACCCAGATCAAGGAATAACTAATTATCAGTATAAATAATCGATTATGAAAATCACGTTTTTCATCTCACCGAAATGGCAAGTCGCTTTATTGTGTTTTGTCCTATTGCCATCCGGAACGTGCATTGCCCAAAGTACAACCTCCAATGTAATGGATAGCAATGTGCTGTACTATATTCTGGGCGGAGCTATACTTGTTGTCTTTATTGCAACAATTTTTGTGATTCAAAAAGCAGCTAACGCTTTTGGCCAGTACGGGGGGTCAATTTTTGATCTAGACTTTCCCATCTTTAAAAGAATGACCGAATCCAGTGGAATTGTTGCCATTATTATGATTCTGCTTGTATTATGGGGGATTTATTCAGTAGTTACTTATAAAGCAACATGACCGTGTCAACCATTTTAGGCAATGAAAGATTTTAAACAAGCATCAATGCCGATCCTTTCATTTAAATTCATAACTCTTTAAAAACCAAAAGCGTACCGGCCACTTATCTTGTTCTATGAAAAGGGAATTACAAAATGCAGCCGGCGACTTGCCCAATCAATACTACTTTGTGATTGGGCTGCAAGGGGTAATAAGAAAATTATCACCTTCCTATTTTGCGATGGCGATGGCAACGGGTATTGTTTCCATTGCTGCTGATTTATTGGGAATGCCATTGATTGCCATGGGCCTGTTTTGGCTAAACATTTTTGCCTACATTATTTTATTTATTGCTTTTTCCCTGCGTTTTATTTTTTTCAAAAAGGAATTTCTCTTTGATTTATTCGACCATGCCCGCGGGCCAGGTTTTTTCACGATTGTAGCGGCCACTTGTATACTGGGGGGTGAGTTTATCCAACTGTGGGGAAACATTCAGGTTGCGCTGGTACTTTGGTACTTGGGAATTTTCCTTTGGTTGATTATTACTTATGTTATTTTTACCTCCTTAACCGTCAAAGAGACCAAACCTGCCCTTGAGAAAGGAATTAACGGAGCATGGTTGGTCGCCGTTGTTGCCACCCAAGCCCTAGCTGTTTTGAGCGCTAAACTGTCAATTCACTATGAGTCCTACGAACTTATTATGAATTTCTTTGCCTTCTCTATGTGGCTTTGGGGAGGAATGCAGTATATCTGGATGATTTCACTTATCTTCTATCGTTACACGTTTTTTAAATTTTCTCCCAGTGACCTATCCCCTCCCTACTGGATAAATATGGGGGCGATGGCTATTTCTACGTTGGCAGGCTCTTTGCTAATCCTCAACGCTCCATATTCACCATTTTTATTTTCCACGCTCGCGTTCCTCAAGGGGTTTACCGTTTTTTATTGGGCAACCGGCACATGGTGGATACCCATGCTAATAATTTTGGCCGGGTGGAGACATCTTTATAAAAATTTTCCGCTTACGTATGACCCCTTGTACTGGGGGGCAGTTTTCCCATTGGGCATGTACACAGTCTGCACCTATGTAATGGCCAAAGCTATGGATCTAGAGTTTTTATTGTTAGTTCCAAAATATTTTATCTATGTGGCGATGCTAGTCTGGTTGGTCACCCTTATAGGACTGGTCCGTAAACTGTGGAGGGATATTTTTTATAAGGAAAAGGTGTAGAATTCTATGACAAATATCATATTTCATACCAGGGTTAATACCGAAATTTAAGAGACTTAAGAATAAGGTTTTAACGGTTCTTAATGATAAAGACTATGCTATGATCAATTCAGAAAAATCAGAAAGGGGAGAATTACCTCCTGAAATTTTAAAAAGAAATCAGGCAAGTGAAAATTTGGATAGGGATAATATCAAGACAGTCCCAAAGCCGGAAACTGTATCAAAGACGGCCGGAAAATGGTTAAATGATATTGAAAATTCCCCTATGGATTCCCACGAAGAGCAAGGTAGGCTTACCATGAAAGAAGAGCATGCATCGGAAGCCGTAAAATTGCTTATGGACGAGCATAAGGCTGTTCTAAAGGTAATTGGGGAATTTGAAAAAGGAATTGTAGCCTATAAAATGAACGGATATAAGCTCACCGATGAAATAAATGCATCGTTTTCAAAATTTTTCAAATGTCTGGACGAGGACCTACTTCCACATAACAGAAAGGAAGAAAAGACTTTATTTCCGGTTTTAAACAAAAAACTAATATTGGCCGGTGAGCACAGTAAGGGAAAAAATCCACTCACCGCTATTGATGTAATGGAGGATGATCATATTAAATTTATTCAGCTTGGGGCCCTTTCGTTTAATTTGTTAGGATTATCTACTCGATTGGCAGATCCAAGATCGCGGCTTTTTGTCCTTGATACCGCCTATGATACCTCACGCGAACTGATCGAGCTTTTAAAACTTCATATCTATCGTGAGGATGAAACGCTTTTTCCCCTTGCGCAAAAATATCTCTCAAAAGAAGAGCTTAATGCTGTCCATGAGGAGATGGAAAAACTTTAGCCATGATTACAGACCGATTTAATCGAGTTCACGATTACCTGCGTGTTTCATTAACGGAGCGGTGCAACCTTAGTTGCTCCTATTGCATGCCCGCCGAAGGGATCCAGCTCCGTCCCCGTTCCGAATTTATGACTGCTGGGGAAGTAGTTAAAATGGCCAAGATCTTTGTCTCGCTCGGTGTAAAGAAGATCCGTCTCACAGGTGGCGAACCGTTGGTCCGGAAGGATGTAGGAGAAATTATTACAGGGCTATCCCAACTTCCAATTGAACTTGCCATAAGCACAAATGGAATTTTGGTCGATAAGTATTTGGATACATTTAAATCTTGCGGTCTAAAATCTATCAATGTGAGCTTGGATTCCCTAAAAAAGGAAAAATTCAACGCTATTACACGAAGGGACGATTTTGATAAAGTTATGTCGAACATCAACCTATTGTTGGAAAATAACTTCCATGTTAAAATAAACACCGTAATAATTAAAGGTTTCAATGAGGATGAGATCTGTGACCTTGTAGAATGGATGCGGGATAAAAATATTCATGTTCGTTTTATCGAATTTATGCCCTTTGATGGTAATAAATGGGACTGGGGCAAGGGAATTTCCTATAAGGGGATAATGACAAGGATAGAAAGCAGATATGGCGGGAATGTTGAAAAATTGGAGGACTCCAAGAACGAAACGGCAAAAAATTATACCATAAAAAATTACAAGGGAACGTTTGCTGTCATTAGTTCTGTCACAAATCCATTCTGCGATACCTGTAATAGGATGCGTCTTACCGCAGATGGCAAACTAAAAAACTGTCTTTTTTCCCCGAGCGAGACCGATCTGCTCACTGCTATGAGAAACGGGAAAGATATTATTCCCGTGATTCTGGAATCGATCTGGAACAAAAAAGCCGTGCGGGGCGGGATGGAGTCGTTCAAGGATTTTTCGGATTCTTCCAAAAATAAAAAGAACCGAAGTATGGTGGCTATAGGAGGCTGATTTCTTTATGGATTAATAATTGAAAAAATTGGAACGGATACGGGAAAGCGGAATGGTTGAAGCGGCATATGATTTCTGGTTTAACGATCGGGGGCACATTCGTTCGCCCTTTCCCATTTACATCAGGGAGAAGCTAAAGGAAAAAACAACGGCCAAATTTTTAAACTGGACGGCCAACATATCCGATCGCGGCAAAAAGGAAGTCAACGACGAAATTATTGCGGAAAAATTTGAGGAAATTCTTTTTGAGACCGCTTTGGAATTGGTTTCCACTGAAGATGAAAAACTCACTATCCTTTATCCGTTTATGCCCAGGATTGGGGATGTCATCGACCCAAAGGATGCATTATCCAATGGGGAGAGTAAAATAATTGACCGCAGCCACCTGAAGCGAGGTGACGATACCTACTTAAAAGTAAAGCTAAAGTCCCTAAGCTCTGGAAAGGAATGGGAAACGGAATTTGAATTACCGGAATAACTTTTTTTCTTCCCTCGACAGTAAAATGAAATTGGTAAAAGACAGAAATGGAAGTGCATGGAAGCGATAGAAACCATAGATCTGACTACTTTAGTTCATTCCTTTAAGAACATGATAATTCTTAATCGCCTCGATCACCTGACCGAAGGGAAATCCTTGATTCTACAAAACAATAGTGACCCATTGCCCTTATATTACCGTTTACTTGTTGAAAGAGGTGCTGTGTTTAATTGGAAATACATAAAAAATGGTCCGGAAATTTGGGAAGTGAAAATCAGTAAATTGAAAAATGAAGAGTTGTCACTTCCAATCAGTGAAATTGTTGGTAGGGATTATCGTAAGGCAAAAGTTCTTGAAAGCTTTGGGGTTGATATTTTTGGCGGAGGCAAGAAAATACTTGAGATAGTTTGTCAAGAAAAAAAAATCAATATTGCAGAGGTTGGACATGCCTTAAAAGAAATAGAAAATGATCCCATTTCCCCTTCAATAGATTATAATAAATGGGATATAAATTTTCTAATGGATTATATTATTAATATACAGCATCGCTATGTAGCCGAAATTGATCCCGTGATTCATGAGTATATGCAGAAAGTAGCGGAAGTCCATGCAGCGAAGTATTTTGAAGTTATTGAGGTAACAAGATCTTTTATCAAAATATCCAGTGAACTGAAACAACATTTACGCAAGGAGGAAGCTATTTTATTTCCATATATCAGGAAGATGGCCGAGGCGAAAAGGAGCAGGGCAGCACTCACTCACCCTTCATTTGGCACGGTTGCCAATTACATACAAATGCTGGATCGGGAGCATAATAATATAACATACGAGATGAAGGAAATTGAATTTTCAAGTAATAATTTTACGGTGCCCGAAAATGCCGGCTCGTTATTCTCTATGGCTTACAACCAATTAAAAGCATTCTTGGAGGAACAACGGCTGCACATACATTTGGAAAATAACGTATTGTTTCCCAAGGTAATGGAAATGGAAAAGGAATTGATAGACAAAGTGGGATAGTTGGGGGTCCAAACAACGTCAGTATTTTTTAATTTCTTTTATACTACCATCTTCGTTGTAATAGGTGACATTTCCGGTAAGTCTGTCGTCCCGGTAATATCCTTCACTTTCCTTTTTGCCGTTCGCATACCAATGCGTGAATTTTCCGTTCAACTTATCGTTTTCATATAAACTTTCACTCACTAAATTGCCGTTATTATCCCAAATTGTCCAGGAACCGTTGCGTTTCCCTTTATGAAAGGTACCCTGCATTTGTTTCTTTCCGTTTTCATAATACCAGGTCCAGGTTCCCTCATCACGTCCATTGACCTGTTCTCCAACAATCTTGGGCGAACCATCACCATACGACCAATTTCCCGAACTGAATTCGTACTGTACCCAAATATAGGTAAGTACCACAAAAACCATAACTATCTTGTGATAACGCAGATTATTTTTTACTCGCGAACGGTCTGTCATTTGACGTTGTAATACGTTTTTCAGGTGTCATAATTCTGGGGATCCCTGTTCTTGTCCATTTCCAAAACATAGATTCTATTGGGATGCAGAACATAAATGTCCATACCGAAATTAATCGTTTTTTTATCCTGTAATCCTTTGAGGATAGTGTGGTTTTCATCGTTATCTGAAAAAACAAGAAAATATTTATCCCTAAAACAATCCAATAGTTTTTCAATAATGGCGAAACCGGAGTCCAATAAATTAATTCCCTTGGCCGTTTCCGTGGAATAAGGAAATCCATATTCATTTTCAAAGATTTCCATCATCATGCTATGGCTGTTAAAAAAGTCCTCCATTGAGGTAATTTCCCAAATTGCCATGTTTTCATACAGAAAATACTTCTCATCGAAATTGGTCGCAATCATTGTTTTTCTTTTTTGGTCCCGAATCGTCGGGAGGGGTTTGGAAGATAAAATTTGGAGTTACCTAGTATTGATGGTTTATAGGGGTAAGCAAATCACTTCTACCAGGTCTCCTATCGAAATTTCGTGCTGTTCCTCGGGCATATAGACCATGGCATTAGCCAAGGCAAAAGTTTGCAACATAGCTGAACTCTGCCCCTCTAGAACCGTCGCTTCACCATCCTTAAGTATTGCCTTTAGGAACTGGGCCCGGTCTCCTTTTTTAATAAAATCCGAACCAGATTTCGCCGTTATTCTCGGTAATGTAAAACCAATATTCCCACTTAACAGTTGAAGTGCGGGATATACATACATATAAAAACAACTCAATACAGCTGCTGGGTTTCCCGGTAGTGCAAAGACCACGGTATTGTTCTTTTTGCCAAAGAACATGGGTTTCCCGGGTTTCTGATTGATCAGATAAACGAGTTGCCTCACCGTTATTTCTTGAAGTGCCTTGCCCACAAAATCGTAATCTCCTACAGAAATTCCACCGGTAATCAGTACCATATCATTTTGGTCGATCGCCTTTTGCAACACAGAAATAGTTTCGGCATAGTCATCCCTAACCAAGTGGACGGTTACATCTGTAAACCCCAGACCGTGTAATGCGCTTGTGAGCATCCCGGAATTGCTTTCATAAATCTTACCATAGGCCAATGAACTTCCAGCTGGTACAAGCTCGTTCCCAGTTACAATAACAGCTATGGATGGTCTTTTATAAACTGATATTTTAGTTATTCCCAAGGAGGTTAAATATCCTATCGCAGCGGCGGTCAGCTTTGTTCCTTTAGTTAAGGCAACATCGCCTTTCTTAACCTGTTCGCCCATTGGGCGAATATTTTCGCCTTGGGAAACGGGGTGCTGCAGGGTAATTTTATTATTGCCTGAAATTACTTTTTCTTGCATTACGATTGCGTTGGCAGAATTAGGTACCGGTGCTCCCGTAAATATTCGTACGGCTTCACCGGCTTTTAGTTTGGGGTAGTGATTATCTCCTGCCTGTATCTCATCAATAACCGTATACGTAATATCGTCATGTAGAAATAGTGCGTAGCCATCCATAGCCGACTGTCGAAAGGGCGGCATATCGATGGGGGCAAATACATCCTCAATCAGTATTTGGCCACTTGAGTCCAGCACACTTTTTAGTTCCCTTTCTTTGAGGGGGACAATATTTTTTTCGATGATTTTAATGGCCTCAGTTACGGAAAACATATAGAACAGCGTTATAGATAATGCTAAGTTAAGCCAAAAATCACCGCATAATCCAATTGGTCCCTCACAGTATACTTTGGTTAAATAAAAATTCCGTAGCTCTTACTATAAAAATTTTTTAGCCTAGAGTTTTCATAAAAACAACGATCGGCATGGCCATCATTAAAGCCTTGCCTTAACGTCGGTTTTGGGTCAACGCCCAGCAATGCCCAATAGTTACATATAATTCAATCCATCGTTAAATTTAAATGGAAGATGTATTCATAAAAAAATATTTGGGGCCCCAATTTAACTGAGATCGTAAACACCTTTAGGTAACAATAGGTGATTATTCCCCTATATAGTCCAGATGATGGAGAATTTTGCTAGATCAACAGGCGTTTGTTCTGTTTCATTAAATTGGATACCAGATCAAATAACCGCGTTTTTAGTTTTCTATATTCGGCCATATAGTTCCGTATTTCGTAGACTAGTGACCAATGGGTCTCCAGGTAGGCTCTTTCCATTCTTAGTTCGTCCACATCGTTGACCATGATTTCCAAGAGATTTTGGTGCGATTGTACCCTTTTTAGGAGATTCTCAACCTCTTGTTCGGCTCTCAAGATGGCATGGATGATACTTTTGCTTTCATCGAACACTGAATCATCGATTAATTGTTGGGTATGGGATTTTACAAGTTCGTTCAAAAAAAGTTGTTCATCACGAACGAATTTCAGTTCCGACATCCATTCCACAATTGCCTCGTGCATTTCTTCCGCACCTAACCATTCGATGTATCCATAGTTTTTGTCAACCGTTTCCATGCTTTAAGATTTTCTGATTTTCAAAATTCCTTCCATGCAAATAAAATTTTTCATTCGTAGGTTTTGAAATCCCTACCTATCTTAAACAAGTTTTATTGTATTAGGGTTTGAATCCCGATAAAAGTAAGTTCTATGACGATAATGAAAAATGATATTTATCAGTTGCTATTTTTATACGATAACTTTTACAATATCATAAAGCTTGGGGATTTGGACCTGCCAACCAAAGGTGTCCTTTATCTTTACCCTGAAGGCATCCAGTGCCATAGGTTCGCCGTGTACCAGAAATGTGTTTTCGGGAATGTTCTTGATATCCTTCAACCAGAATAAAAGCTCCTTTTGATCGGCATGGGCGGAAAGACTTTCCAAGTGATCAATTTTTGCCTTAACCGACACGTATTTTCCGAACAGTTTAATTTCGTGGGCCCCTTCAAGCAATTGCCTGCCCCTTGTGCCTTCAGCTTGGTAACCGACCAAGAGTACCCTCGTTGTGGGGATATCGACCATTTGCTTTAGGTAGGTGAGTACCCTTCCTCCCGTAACCATGCCACTTCCGGCTATAACTACTTTGGGACGTGGGTCATCGATCGTCTTCCAGGTGTCCTTATAGGATGTTATGATGTTGAAATGTCCGCACATGGCACGACATTCTTGTATCGAAAGCTTGTGCCAATGGGGAAATTGCTCAAAAACGGAAAGCACATTGTTGCCCATAGGGCTATCTATAAACAGGGGGATATTGGGAATTCTGTTTTTTCTGTACAATTCCCACAAGATGTACATCAACGACTGCAAACGTTCTACCGCAAAGGAAGGGATGATCAGGTTTCCCCGTTCTTGGATAGTCCTATGCACCAGATCCACCAATATTTGTTCCACATCTTCCTCAGGGTGAAGCTTGTTGCCATAAGTGCTTTCCAGAAAAAGGAAATCCGCCCACTTTGGCCGGTCCGGAGGATTTAACAGCAAATCATCCGTTCGGCCTACATCCCCGGAAAAAACGAATATTTTCCCATAGATATCCAATTCCAGAAATGTGGCACCGATGATATGGCCGTTATAGTTGAACCTGAATTTTACGTTTTCCGATAGGGTATACCAAATATCCTTTTCCTTCGGTTCAAATTGGTTAATGGTCCTCTCCGCCTCTTTCACCGTATAGAACGGCAATGCTGGATGGTGCTTGCTATATCCTTCCTCATTGGCCATCCCTGCCTCTTCCTCATGAATCTTTCCACTATCCCTAAGAATGATTCCTGTAATGGCTAGGGTAGGGGCCGTGCCGTTAATGGATCCCCGGAACCCCTCTTTTACCAACCGGGGCAGATATCCTGTATGGTCCAGATGGCCGTGTGTCAAAAGCACAACGTCGATTTTGGAAGCATCGATGGGCAATGGTTGCCAATTGATCTCACGGAGTTCCTTTAGTCCCTGGAACATGCCGCAATCGATCATAATATTGTGCTCTGGGGTCTCCAGATAGTATTTGGAGCCCGTTACCGTACCGGAGGCCCCTAGAAAATGAATCTTTACTTGCTTCATAATTTGTTTTATAGGGAGCAGAGAAGCTCTATTTCTTTGAAAATCCTTTCTTTCCGGACTTCCGAAAGCCCTAGGTGATCTAAATAAAATTTATCCTTGAGCAGTTGCCTACAGAGGACTACGTCCCGGCTCAACAAGAATTGCTTTTCCCTGTTCGTCAACAATTGGGAAACGGTTATGGGGTAAAGCCCCAATCGGTCTATCCTATCCTTCAGGCCGTTGTCCTTTGGGTAATCCCAGCTCAACAGATTTAGCCCAACACAATTACTGTATTGAATGGCATCCGCGGTAAAACGTGTGTTGGTGACCACTCCGCCCCGATCCAACTTTTTGGAACGGTCCTGGCTTTTCTCCCAATGTTGTTTTATATCCTGATAGCGCGAATGGATGTACAAGGGTACTTTTACATTGCAGTTGCGGCCTTCCTCCCCGTGGAACTTGCATTCGATGACGCTTACGTTTCCATTTTTTTCGGCAAACACATCAATTTCGTGGGACACGCAAGTTCCTTGCAAAGTTTTACCAACCTCGATTTTATAACCAGAGTATTCCAAAATGGCGGCCACGAATCTTTCAAAGGGAAATCCTGTGGGACCTAGTTCATAAATGGCCCTTTTTAACTTGTATTTTGAGGCGAAGACAGATTTGTTTTTCTTTAAAAGGGCAAAAGCACGGTTGTAGATTTCATTTGTGGAAATACCCTGGTACAGTTCATTCCGCACGGTGTTTACAATTTGCCTTACCAAGTCTTCATCCGCACCGCTATGTTTCAGGGAATTGCGGAGCTTTTGCATTGAAAATTTTGCCTTTTCCCCGCTAGACTTTACGATTTCTATATTAGTTTCTTCCAAGGTATTATTTTTTGAGGTTAACGTCTATCTGCGGAATTTTTAAGAGTTGCAACGTTGCTGAGGCCAATGTTACTTTTGCATCGGTTTGTGAGATTGATTTCTCGATCTTTTCGTATAACTTGTGCTTTGTGGCCCTTCTTAATTTGTAGTCTGTAATATATCGGAGGTTGAGCTCGATCCAATTGTCGGTCAACCGGACGGCGATAGAAGGATCCAAGGCCGCATTTTCAATGTAATAGCGTTCTACCATTTCGAGCCATTTGGTTTTGGAATTGGCAACGTAATCGGACAGCTGTTCTTCCGCCGTTTCGAGCACTATTTTTTTGGCAAGATCAACATCGGAACCATAAGTGACGAGCACATTGAGTTCGTCCCAAACAAATGGAAAATCCATCGAGTAATTCTTGATCGGTCCCTTGAACACAAAGGCATTGCTGATTTTTACGATCCGGCCGGAATAGTTATCGCTGCTGACCCATTCGCCCATTTCCATGATGGTGGTATAAATGCTATCAATATCGATCACATCTCCCTTGATGCCATTGATTTCTATTCGGTCGCCCGGGGTATAGACGCGTACAAAAAAGATATAGAACGATCCAGCAATACTCAAGATCAATTCCTGCAAGGTGAAGGTAAGTCCAGCTGTAAACAGCCCGACTATAATAGTGTAATCTTTGACATCGTCTAGCGTAAACGAGACAATTAACAGCAAAATAATAAGTACATATCCGACAATTTCAATGCCTTTTTGTGCCTTGTAGCGTATGGTAGCATTTTCTATCCGTTTTTTAAGCATCCTACGTGAAAAACCTATGGCTGCTATAATAACAAGAAGCCAAATTAGCGTTCCCAATATCTTGGACACCATAGGTCTTGTCAAAAAATCCGTTAGTGCTTCCACGTAGCTCGTACTTTTATAAAAACGTTCGAATATTATTTTTGAACAACCCAATGACTTGCGGTTGCATTTCAAAATTAGGATATAAAATTACTGCAGGGCATGACGAAGATCAGTCCCCTAGCGGAACTACACAATGATTGGCAAAAACCAGTGATAAAAATTTTTCGGAACCAAGGGGGCAGGGAAGGAAATGAAACCCCGGATTTTTATTTTGAAGGGGTCTATCTTGGAAAGGGAAGGAAGCGTACCAATGAATTGGCCTCCTATAATTGAGGAGGCCAATAATCATGGGGTCGCACAGCGGTCCGACCTAAAAGTCCGACAAGATTTTAACAGCAACCACTATCTGGTGCACAACAGGGCTCAGCTTGGGTTTCAGCAAGCTTTACTTTTGGCTTTTCTTGTTTTGTTCCGGGCTTTTCCGCGTAAACCGTAATGCTGAAAATCCCAGTTTCTCCTTGATTGAAAGTTTTTACCCCATCTTTGGAAAGATATTTTTCTAGAATATCATCCGGCACGATAATAGGCTTTTCCTTTTGGATATTTATGTTTTGGAACCCCTTATCTTTTATCAGTTGAAGGTATTCCGATTTCTGGATGGCTCCGGCAACACATCCTGCGTACATCTCGGCATCTTCCCTTAAAGCATCGGGCAGGTTGCCAACCAAGACAATATCCGAAATACTAAAATGTCCACCTGGTTTTAATACCCTATAAATTTCTCCAATCACCTTTTGTTTGTCGGGGACTAGGTTCAAAACGCAATTACTGACAATTACATCTGCAATATTATCGCTAACGGGCATGGCATCGATATCGCCTTCCCTAAACTCAACATTATTGTACCCTAGTTTTTCTGCATTGATTCTTGCCTTTTGGATCATGATGGGTGTAAAATCTATTCCGATTACCTTGCCTTCGCTCCCAGTTTCATGCCGGGCAACAAAGCAATCGTTTCCAGCGCCTGAACCTAGATCTATGACCGTATCGCCTTTTTGGATCTTGGCGAACTGGGTCGGCAGCCCACAGCCAAGGCCTAAATCGGCCTCCTCAACATAGCCACTGGTTTCAGAGTAGTCGTCCATCATAATATTGTATACCTTGTTGGACGGGGTGGTAGCGCCACAACAGGAGGAAGCGTTTTCGATTTTCCCCTGTTCGGCGATTCGAGCATAGCGCTCTTTGACAATGCCTTTTAATTCTTGCTCATTTTTCATTGTAGTTGTTTTATTGCGATTAGACGATAGATTGATTCAAAATTTTTTAGCAGCAATTGGTATTGGAGATGTCCTGGTCCAAAAACTGTAATATTATCTTTTTCATTTTCCCCCAATTTTCATGGTGAATACAATAGCATACACTGGTACCTTCCACGTTGCCTTTAATAAGGCCCAAGTGTTTTAATTCTTTCAGATGTTGCGAGATTGTGGGTTGTGCGAGTCCAATTTCGTTAACCAGATCTCCACAAACACAGGTATTGATTTTGAACAGGTGCTGTAAAATGGCAACCCTCGCAGGATGCCCCAGGACCTTGGCAAACAAGGCAATATTATTCTGCTCTTCTGTAAAAATTTCGGTTTTAGTTACCCCCATAGTATATATTTATTCATTGCAATATTACGATAAACAATTGTTCGATGCAAAATTATTTTTGATTAATTTTAATATTTGGGGTCGACTATTGGATGCCCCCTAGGCTAAATCCTGCGGATGCACCTTTATGGTAGCGCATTATTGTCGCCCTTCCCAGATCAATGCGGCCGCACCGGAAATGGCAGCCGTTTTCCCTTCCATACCGGACAGTAATATTTTTACCTTTCCCTTGTATACCTCTAACAAATATTTTTCCAAATACGTCTTAACAGGGTCCATGATCCACTTTCCGCTGTTGACAAGTCCGCCCATCAGGAAGAAAGCTTCTGGTTGCGAGAAAGCGGTAAAATTGGCCATTGCCAGGGCCAGGATATCCGCTGTGTAATCAAAGGCTTTCAGGGCAATGGGATCGCCCTCCTCGGCTGCCCTGGTAATGTCCTCACCGTGTAGATCGTTGTAGGCAATGCCCCGAAACCGACTCTCGTCCATATACTTGCACTGCATATAAAGGATGGTCCGCTTTAGCCCGGTGGCAGAGACGTAGGCCTCCAGTCCACCCCGAACGTTAAGGCCCGTCAATCGGCCATCGCCCAAGGTCATGTCCACATGCCCAAGTTCGCCTGCAAATCCGTCGTAACCTTCAATTAGCTTTCCGTTGGCGACAATTCCCGCCCCAAAACCGGTGCCTAAGGTGATTACGATAAAATCGGACATGCCCTTGGCGTTACCGAAGAGCATTTCACCCAGGGCAGCTGCGCTGGCATCGTTCATGATTCGCATTGGAACGTCAATACGTTCCTTCATTTTTGCCAAAATGGGCACGGACCCCTTCCATTTTAGGTTGGCTGCGTTCTCGATGGTGCCTTTTCTGCTCGATGCGTTGGGCGCCCCGATGCCACATCCGATCAAATTAACGCCTGCCTTAAAATTGGCGTTCAGTTCGTCAATGCCCTCAACTATTCGATCCAAAAAAGCATCTAAATTTTCGAAGTCCCGTGTCCTGAAAAAAAGCTGTTCCAGACATTTGCCTTGCTGGTCCACCAGTCCAATCTTGGTCATGGTACCCCCGATGTCAATTCCTGCTACTGACTCCATATTTGGCTAATTTACAAACGATTCTGTTAAACTCAATATTAATGCACTATTTCTTAACAAGCTATGACCAATATCATGTTGTTCACCAAAACCAACCCTTAATTTTGTTTAGAACCATTTACGGCGAACCCCTATCAAGGCGAAAAGGGATTTGGTGGTGGATCGCACGGCCTTTGATTGGTTACAATACGCCGGGGGCCAAATCTTTGTAAACACTTCCGGCAAACCCTAGGAACCTAATGGGAAAGTCGGTTACGGACCAAGCTTTTGGTGCAGTGACCTTTGTTGACTATGGCCCATGTGCAATAGATTACAAGAACGCATTCGCCTTGTTGTATATCGGCTTAGGTATCAAGGTTCTGGCTGTTGTCACAAGGGAAAGCAAACGCTAAGGAACGCGTGTTGCAAATGGTAAAACAGATGGACTTGGAAGGCTTTGGTAATTGTACAAACACCGGCGCTTGCGAGGTGGAATGCCCTAAGGAAATATCCCTGGAAAATATTGCACGGATGAATAGGGAATATATGAACTTGACTTGATTATGAGAATTAATTTATTTTTATCTAAAGTCTCGCATCTACCGTCTAATTTGTATTTTAAACAAATTTTAATATCAACATGAACAAAGACCTGTCGCATAACTATGGTCACATACTAGAAGAGGCCCTACTAAAAGAAATCGATCAAGTTGGGGTATATAAGAATATTCCCGAGGGTTCCAAACTTATGGAAATCGGGGAATATATTAAATCGATGCCCTTATTGCTCTCCGGGGTCATAAAAGTACTCCGGGAAGATAGTAATGGAGATGAGTTACTACTCTACTTTTTGGAGAATGGGGACACCTGTGCCATGACCTTGAATTGCTGTATGGAACAATCCCAAAGTGAAATCAGGGCCATTGCCGAGACAGATACAGAAGTGATAATGGTCCCCGTTCAAAAAATGGAGGAATGGATGGGGAAGTATAAATCTTGGCAGCATTTTGTACTGAACAGCTATCAGGGACGTCTTAACGAAATGTTTGAGACCATAGATAGCATAGCTTTTTTAAATATGGACCAGCGACTGCTTAAGTACCTCAAGGACAAGGTTAGGATAACCGGTAATAAAAGCATCCAGGGCACACATCAGCAAATTGCCTATGATCTGCATACTTCCCGTGTAGTAATTTCACGTTTACTTAAGACGTTGGAAATCAGGGGAAAAATTAAGCTAAATCGAAATTACATAGATGTAATCGATTTGTAGCTGGAGTGTAACCTTTGTTACTGTAGATGTTTTTTGTTGGACTTAACTTTGCGACCAATAATAATCCAATAAGTTTATACTATGTCATTTTTTAGCGCTCTTTTCGGAACAAAAAAGGATGTTTCCGACAAAATTAAAATACTGGACGCAAGCACCTATGCCAAGGCTATAAGTGGAAAAAAGGTACAATTGATAGATGTGCGTACCTCCAGCGAATTCAATGACGGCCATATAAAAAACGCCATCAATGTCGATTTTTTCAATCGGACCAATTTTGAGGGTTACTTTGGGAAATTGGACAAGGAGAAACCCGTATACCTCTATTGCCGTTCGGGCGCTAGGAGCCAAAAAGCCGCAAGGAGGTTGACAGGAATGGGATTTACCCAGATTTTCGACCTAAAGGGAGGCTATATGCAATGGAGGCAGTGAAAGGATTCTTTATAGGATTTGTGGTGGGAAGCTTTTGTCCAATTAAAGTGCAGTACAATGAAAATATCTAAAATAGTATCGCTTATTCTGTTTGCCGGACTGATTTATTTCAGCGGATGCAAGGAAAAATCCAAGTCGGACAAGGAGACACCAAGTTTGGCTACTCCTTCGAAAGACTATGGGGAAATCGGTTTAAAATACGCCAATACCACGCAGGCAGTACTAGGTAAAAACCTAATGGGTGCCATACAAAAGGAAGGGACCTTGGGAGCCTTGGGATTCTGCAATGTGCAGGCATATCCGTTAACGGATAGCATGGCCGTTGTACATCGGGCGCGCATCAAAAGGGTGTCCGACAAGCCCAGAAACCCTATGAACAAGGCCAGCGCTGAGGAACGGGGATATATAGAGGGGTTTAAGAGAGATCTGGCTTCTGGTTCCAATATTGAGCCTATCGTAAAAACCGACGGTGACCAGGTACATTTTTATTCCCCTATTATCACCAATGCCATGTGCCTGCAATGCCACGGCAAGCCCGGGGAACAGGTAAAACCAGCGACTATGGCCAAATTGCTGGAACTATATCCATCCGACGTGGCGATCGGATACAAGGAAAACGAAGTTAGGGGCATTTGGGCCATAGTCTATGACCAAAAGGCAACGCAGTAATGGGCATTATCATCATCAAATTTATTGCTGTTGGTAAATAAGTTCGTTGGGAACTATTAAATCAATAAACTACAAAAACTAAAATATTATGGAAAAAAACATGGGTTCAATCGATAAGATTATTCGGGTAATATTGGCGGTCGCAGTTGGATTGCTCTGGTATAACGGCATAATTGAAGGAACACTTGCCTACGCATTAATGACCTTGGCGGTAATTTTCTTGATAACAAGTTTAATCAGCTTCTGTCCCCTCTATGCCTTGTTTGGAATTAATACCTGCAAGAAGCGATAAGATTTATTTAATTTAAGTAGCGTAGATCATATGTGACATGTCCGTGTTGCGGACTTTGATGGTCATATCAATTTAAAACAATATACAATGACGATAAAACAATTTGAGGATCAAACCCTTGCACACTATTCCTATGCCATTGTAAGCGATGGAAAAATGGCATTGGTGGATCCTGCCAGGGATCCAATGCCCTATTACGAGTTTGCGGAAAGGAGTAATGCCAAAATAGTGGCCGTATTTGAAACCCACCCCCATGCCGATTTTGTAAGTAGCCATTTGCAGGTCCATAAAGAAACCGGTGCTACGATTTATGCCAGCAAATTGTTAGGTGCGGACTACCCACATAAAACATTCGATGATGGTGATTCGTTTAGCATGGGAAAATTGCTTTTTAAGGCCATCAACACCCCAGGTCACTCTCCAGATAGTATTACAATTATAGCGACGGACAACCAGGGCAAAAATGCAATGTTCACGGGGGACACCTTGTTCGTTGGAGATGTTGGTCGGCCAGACCTTCGTGAGAAAGTAGGCAATATGAAGGCCAAGCGGGAAGAATTGGCTTCGAACATGTACCGTACCATCCAAAACAAGTATTCCCATTTGTCCGATGATACCTTGGTCTATCCTGCCCATGGTGCTGGATCGCTCTGTGGCTCAAATTTGGGTGGGGAATCGTCCAGTACTTTGGGTAATGAACGCACAACCAATTGGGCGTTTAAAAACCTGACGGAGGAAGAATTTGTAAAACATCTATTGAGCGATCAGCCTTTTATACCTGCTTATTTTGGTTTTGATGTGGCTATCAACAAAAAGGGAGCCGCAAATATGGCTAGCTCTATTTCAAATGCTCCCTTCAGGGCTAATGTAGACCACGTTGTGAATGATTTCCCGGTGGTAGATACCAGGGACGAAAAAGCTTTTAAAAATAACCACTTGCCCAACAGTCTAAACATAATGGCGCGAAACGCGGATGATAAGTTGGAGACATGGCTTGGATCAATTATTAAACCGGAAGAGCGTTTTTATCTTGTGGTCGATGGTGTTAAAAAGATCTTTCCCGTTTTGGAACGAATAGCCAAGATAGGCTATGAAACGCAGATAGAGGCGGTGTTGACCCTGATCGATAAACCCATGGAATCTACCACAAGTCTCGATTTTACGGACTTTAAGGACCACCAAGAACGCTATACCATATTGGATATCAGGAACAGGAGCGAGGTAAGGGAAGGAAAGATTTTTGACAATGCGATCAATATTCCGTTGAACGAACTAAGGGAGTCCATGGATCGGATTCCGACTTCCAAACCCATAGTGGTGCATTGCGCCGGGGGGTATAGAAGTGCCGCGGGCAGTAGTATTGTAGCTGGAAAACTAAAAGATACCCCTGTATTTGATCTTAGCGACCATGTCAATGAATATCAAAATCCAGGTCTTCACTAAATATTTTTAGCTCGATTTAAAATTTTTGTGGTATCCGTGAATGAAACCCACGGAACGCGTAAAGCAACGAATTAATGACAAAAAAAGGAATAATATTAACGGTAGCGGGCATAATAATAGGTATGGTCGCAGGTTATATCTATTATGTTGAAGTGGGATGTATAAGCGGTACTTGCCCCATAACCTCAAAACCTCTGAACAGTACCCTTTACGGTGGATTAATGGGAGGATTGTTTTTTAATATGTTCGTGAAATCCCCGAAAAAGGAATAAAATCCCTGTTTTTTAAACCTTAAGGGTGAGCACTGGTAAGCTGGCACGGTTGGCGATCTTCTCGCCTATACTGCCCTTGAAGAAATGAGCCAGGCCACTTCGGCCATTCGTGATAATGGCAATTCCGTCGGCATGGATTTCTTGGGCATGGTAATATATTCCCTTTTCAACGGAATAATCGCAGATGTAAGTTACCTCTGGAATGCCGTCGGGTTTGCCGTGGTAGGCAAGGTTAAAGAATTCGTCGATTTTTGCTTTCATTTCTTCCGAACTCAAAAATTTAGCTCCGTGCAGGTTAATGTACACAAGATGCACTTCCGCTTGCAATACTTCGCAAAATGCGAGAAGGTCTTTATAGGCCTGAAGACTTTTTTGTTCAAAGTCATAACCGAAGACCATTTTTCTTAATTTAAATTCCTTGCTCCTTTCCTTGATTACCAAAACGGGCACCTCTGAAGTACGTACCACTTTTTCAGTATTTGAACCCACAAAAATATCGCTCAAGCCGCTAGTGCCATGAGATCCCATCACGATCAGATCAATATCACGCTCTTTGGCAACATTGTTGATCTCCCCAAAAATCTTATAGTTCTGCACCGTTTGCGTAATTCTGATTCCCTTGAGCCAAGGCTTGTCCAGAAACGCATCAAAACGTTTTTTCGCTAATGTCATATAGTATTTGGCTTCCAAGAATTCTTGGGTAGAATCCTTGGTTATCACAGCTTCCGATAACCCTAGCATATGCAGCACCTGAATTTCGGCATTATGTTCTTTGGCCAAGGTCGCTGCCACCTCAAGGGCATGTTCGGAATTTTTGGAGAAATCTACGGGGACGAGTATTTTTTTCATGTTCTATAGAATTATAGGCACTTCAAATTAAGCACTATAAGATTAGATGACCTATGATTTATATCAGTAGGGGAATAGTTATACGACCCGTTTTCTTGCCCGTTTTATCATTTTGACCCCTTCGTACCAGATGACCGATAAAAACCCGATGCCTATTGAGATAATTATTAGGTTGATATCCAAAATCTTAAGTTCAAAAAATTGGGTCAATGGCGGGACAAAAAGCAGTAGCCCGGTCAAGGCCACGGTAATCATGATAATCAACGTCACCAGATTATTCTTGTATTTTAACGTGGTAAGGATGGAATAATGGAACGATCGGTTTACCAATGTCAATACGATATTGGCCGTAATAAGGGTAACGAAGACCATGGTTCGGGTGGTGGCCTCATCGGACCCGTGAAACACCGCATATTGATAGGCAGAGAGGGTGCCTACGGTTATCATAAGGCCCTGTAACACGCTGGTTGTCAATTCTTTCCTGTTAAAAAAGGTGGTACTAAACGGGCGGGGTGGTTGGTCCATGGTGTCATTTTCCATAGGTTCGTTTTCATAGATGATGCTGCAGGTGGGACCCATGATCAGCTCAAAAAAGATAACGTGCACGGGTGAAAAGATATTCGGATAGGACCACCATAGCACCAAAGGGATAAACACAGTGAGGATAATCGGGATGTGGATGGATATAATATACTGGATCGCTTTTTTTAGATTGGTATAGATACGCCGTCCCATGGCTATGGCATTGACCATATCCCCAAGGTCGTCTTTAAGCAAGACCAATAAGGCAGCCTCTTTGGCTATTTCCGTGCCCTTCTTTCCCATGGCTATGCCAATATGGGCCGCTTTGAGCGCAGGAGCATCGTTTACGCCATCGCCGATCATGGCCACGATTTCTTGATTTTCTTTTAGGGCCTTGATAATCTTTAATTTCGCTTCTGGAAACATCCGTGTAAAAACGTTGGTTGTCTGTACCCGTTCAACCAATTCCGTTTGGTTCAATCGCACAAGTTCATCTCCCGAAATACTTTTTTCATAGTCCCGAAAACCGATTTCCCGGGCTATGGCAGCGGTGGTGGCTGCGTTGTCACCAGTGACGATCTTGACCTTGATCCCAGCTTTGTGAAACGCATTGAAAACCGATTGGATATTCTTTTTGGGAGGATCGTAAAAGGCCACGATTCCCTTGAAGTCAAAATTAAAATCCTGCTGATTTTTTGGATAGTCCTTTCCTTTAAAATGGGTCTCCCCAACTCCCAATACCCGGAAACCATCAGCAGCGAGCCTATCTATTGCTTTCTGGATCTGTTGTTTTTCGTTATCGGATAGGCCGGATACCTTCATCAGGGCCTCCGGAGCTCCCTTGGCAGCAATGATCAGTTCCCCAAGGGCATTTTCAAACAGATGTGTCATCATGGGCGGTTTTCCTCCCAAGGGGTATTCGTGCACCATTTGGTAGTCTGGCCTTTCATCTTTTTTGGAGGTCTTTTCGTAGGCCCTATGCAGGGCGACCTCCATGGGGTCGAAGGGGATGGGCTCGCTTGCCCACATCGCCAAACGGACGAGTTCTTTTTCCACGGGTCCAAATACCTCGTTAGAATCGGTTATTTTGTTTGTGGAGAGGACGTAGACCTTGCTAAGGGCCATCTTGTTTTCGGTAATCGTTCCCGTTTTATCGGAACATATGACGGTGGCGCTTCCTAAGGTTTCTACGGCTTTGATATGTTTTACGATGATACCCATTTTCATCAAGCGGTAGGACCCCAAGGCCATAAAAGTGGTAAAGGCAACGGGAATCTCCTCTGGCAGAATAGACATTGCCAATGTGAGGGCCTTGAGAAGACTGTCTAGCACATCTTGGGAATTGAAATAGTTGATGGCCCAAACGATAACAAAAACGATGGCACCGGCTACCACCATTTTCTTTACGAAACTATTGATTTGTCGTTCCAAAGGAGTCTTCTCTTCTTGAATGTCCTCCAAACTTTTTCCTATTTTTCCCAATTGGGTCTTGTTGCCGATGGCGGTAACCGTGGCGATGGCCAATCCGCTGGCAACGGTGGTTCCTTTGTAAATGGCTCGATCTTCCTTCGAAATGTCCTTATAGGCCGGAAGCGATTCCCCGGTAAGAATGGATTCGTTTACCGAAAAATCGTTGGAGTGTACAATTTCCCCATCTGCCGCAATGGTAGCACCTTCCTCTACCATTAAACTATCACCGAGCACTACCTCCTCGCTGTTGATCTCCACCACTTTCCCGTTACGGATGACCTTGCATTTGGGCCGGGTGAAGTCTTTAAGTTTTTCGAGTGCGTTCTGGCTCTTGCCATCTTGATACAATGAAATAGCGGATACCAGGACGATCGCCGCAGCCATAAAAATACCGTCACCAATGCTTCCACTGATAAAATAAATGGCGGATGCGACGAGCAATAGGATGACCATTGGTTCTTTGGCCAAGCTTTTTAGGGCATCGAACAGCCCGAGTGCCTTTTTTCCCTCCAAGGTGTTTTTTCCGTGGGCCTCCCTTGACCGAAGCACTTCCTCGGAGGTCAATCCCTTGATATCAAAATTTTTTACGGGCATAGTTAAATTTTACGGTTTGCAACTCGCTACAACTAATGTACGATATTGAATCCAATGATTCCCTAATACATCTGTCTTTGGAATGTTGGGTATTTTGGGATCTTCTAAAGAAATGGTCCGATCGAATTTTAAATATTTAGGCATAAAAAAAATCTGACCAATATCATATTGTCTTTGAATGCCAAATCCTATTTTTGTTAAGGATCATCAAATGGAAGAGTAAGGCAATATAGGAATCCTGGCCTAAGAATAAAACAGTTCTCTATTTTTTATCGCTATCCCATAAAAAGGGAGTTGTACAAAGCATAAGCCAGAGTGGGAAATATTTGTGCCGCTTATGATGGGGGATTTTAATTTGCCAGAACTGGTCATAGCATAAAAATTTGTAAGTTGCAGGAGGATAGAATCGGAAATTGCAAAACACAGGAAAAATAGAGTATTGAAGAAAACCTACACAGCGCACACCGCCGTCATCGGTGGTGGGATTGCCGGGATCGCATCGGCTATAGAATTGTTGGACGCCAATAAAAAGGTCATCCTATTTGATCGTGACCTGGAGCAAAACTTTGGGGGTTTGGCCAAGGAATCCTTTGGGGGGATGTTTTTTATCAATTCGCCCCAGCAACGTTTCTCTGGGATTAAGGATACTATTGCGCAAGCGAAAAAGGATTGGTTCTCCTTTGCCGAATTTGATGAAAATGAGGTGTGGGGCAAAAAATGGGCCAATGCGTATTTGGAATCCACACAAACCATTTACGAATGGGTCCGCTCCAAAAAAGTCGGATTTTTTCCGGTGGTCCATTGGGTGGAACGCGGCTTGTTTTCCCCTGGGAATTCCGTTCCCCGTTTTCATATGGTTTGGGGAACCGGGGATGGGTTGATCAAAGCCTTGCTGAACCACCTACAATCGCACCCCAACAATAAAAATCTAACTCTTTATTTTAGACATAAAGTAACTGGATTTGAGTTTGAAAATTCCAAGATCGTTGCCCTGAACGGAATTGATGAGGCCGATGGGGAACCCTTTCGGTGCAGGGCCGAAAACTTTATCATCGCTACTGGTGGCATCAACGGAAATATGCAAAAAGTGAAGGATAATTGGCATTCGGACTGGTCCGATCCACCCGAAGTCATCCTTAACGGTTCACATCACTTTTCGGATGGCCTGATTCACGATAAGGTAACCCAAATAGGGGGGTGCGTCACCAATCTGGATTTAATGTGGAACTATGCAGCGGGAATCCCGCACCCTTACCCCAAACGGGAAAATCACGGGTTAAGCCTGGTACCACCAAAATCGGCACTTTGGGTAAACTACAAAGGAGAGCGTATGGGTCCCGTGCCCCTGGTAACTTCATTTGATACAAGGTATTTGGTTACCAAGATCTGTGAACAGGAAAAACAGTATTCATGGCAGATCCTGAATAAAAAAATAGCCTATAAGGAGTTGGGCGTTTCCGGTTCAGAGTTCAATGAGGGCATCAGGAACAAAAAGTTATTTTCGTTCTTATATTCGGTCATCAAGGGGAACAAGCATTTGATCGAGGCCTTGGAAAAGGATTCCCCCAACTATATTACAGCCCACAGTGTAGGGGAATTGGCGGATAAAATGAACCGGCTTACCGGTACCAAGGATGTGGATGAAGCCGCTTTACAACGGAGCATCGACGAATATGATATGAATTTTGAGCGGGGAAAAAATATCTGGAACGACGAACAGATTAGAAGAATAATGCATGCCAGGGAATACAAGGGCGATCGTAAACGAACCTTGAAACCTCAACCGTTAAATCAAAAAAAAGCCTATCCCCTAATTGCGATAAGGGAGTTTATCCTATCCCGTAAAAGTCTGGGAGGCATACAGACCAATTTACATTCCCAAGTCTTAAAGTCGGGCACCAATGGCACGGGCCCCCAAGTTTTTGATAATCTTTATGCGGTAGGGGAGGCCGCCGGATTTGGCGGTGGGGGATCACATGGCAAACGGGCTTTGGAAGGTACATTTTTAACCAGTTGTATTTTTACGGCGCTCAAGGCTGTCCGCCATATTAACGGAAAGAATTAAAAATAATTAAACGCATGAAACGAACAGGAGCAAGTTTGGCAGTTTACGCCTTGGAACAAATTGGGGTTAAATACACGTTTGGAATACCAGGTGTACACAATATAGAATTGTACGACGAACTTAATAATTCCAAGGAAATAGAGCCCATTTTGGTGACCCATGAGGGTGGGGCCTCCTTTATGGCACTGGGTGTTTCTTGCACATCAAAAAGTATTGGCACCCTTATGATTGTCCCAGCTGCCGGGACCACACATGCTATGAGCGGTATTGGGGAAGCGTTTTTGGACGGTATCCCTATGCTTATAATCACAGGTGGCACCAGGCAGGACACAGGCCGGCATTACCAGTTGCACCAACTGAATCAGGAAAACTTGGTGGCCGAAGTAACCAAGGCATTTTTTAAAATAAAGTCACATAATGACATAATCCCGACCATCTATAAGGCCTATGAGATCGCCATTTCGGGAGAACCAGGACCTGTTTTTATAGAAATTCCAATAGAACTCCAAATGTTCAAGGGAGAGGTTGACAAAATGGAGGCCTATACCCAACAATTTAGGAACCCTACTATCGATGGGGATAAAATAAAGGAGGCGGCCAAAATACTGGCCCAAGCCAAGAATCCAGGTATTTACGTGGGTTGGGGCGCTGCAGGTGCAACCGAGTACACGGTAAGGATAGCGGAATTCCTCGGCGCACCGGTTGCTACAACCTTACAAGGGAAGTCCTCCTTCCCTGCTTCCAATCCGCTGCATACCGGATTTGGATTCGGCCCCAACTCGGTACCCGCGTCACAAAAGGCATTTAAGAAATGCGATGCCATGCTGGCCGTAGGGGTGCGCTTCTCCGAGATCGGGACCGGGAGTTTTGGGGTCAAGGTTCCGGAAAATTTGGTTCATATCGATATAAATCCAACGGTCTTCGATAAAAATTATCCTACCAAGGTCGCTATTGATGGGGACGCATCGGACGCCCTATCCTTGTTGGAGCAAGAGTTGAGAAAAATTAGTGAAAAAGGACCCAAGGACAGTTCTGTACTGAAAAAAATGATAGCTACGGAAAAAAGGGACTATTTCAATGAGTGGAAAGGAAAGCCCTTGACAGATAAGGTATCACCTGGATACTTTTTTGAGACTTTGACCACATTTACCGATGACGACACCTATTTTGTGGTTGATGATGGCAAGCACACCTATTTGGCCGCGGAGCTGTTGCCGATCAACCGTTCCCGGCATTTTGTTTCCCCTACGGATTTTAACGCTATGGGATTTTGTACTCCCGCAGCAATTGGCGTAAAGTTTATGAATCCCGACCAGAAGGTGGTTGGTATCGTGGGTGATGGGGGCTTTTTAATGACCGGAATGGAAACCTTAACGGCGACCACCTACAAAAAGGGAGTCGTTTATTTTATCTTTCACGATGGAGAACTGGGGCAAATCTCACAATTCCAGAAAATACCACTTAACAGAAAGGTTGCGACCATTATTGGCAATGTCAATTTTAAAGGGATCGCGGATGCTACGGGTGCCACTTATCTTCATATGGCAAACGATTCAGAAATAGAGGATGTTATGCGGAAAGCCTTTTTGGAAGCCGAAAGCAATATTCCTGTTATCGTGGACGTCAACATTGATTATTCCAAGAAAACCTATATGACCAAAGGGGTAGTAAAGGTTAATTTGGGTCGGTTTACTATGAATGAAAAGGTAAGGTTTTTGGGGAGGGCATTAAAGCGACACCTGCTTAAATAGTTCGATTTTCCTAGGTCCAACTTGTGGATCGAATATAAAACATACGTTAAATTTCGGAAGGATTTTTGTAGTCTGGAAATTTTAGCTATATTTGTTAACCAAATGGTTAAATCATTTAGTTTAATAGTGTAGTTAATGAAAGATTCGAACACGGAAGAGAATATCCTGCGGGCGGCAACCTCTATATTTCAGAAAAGGGGACTTGCAGGCGCGAGAATGCAGGAAATTGCGGACGAGGCCAATATCAACAAGGCCATGTTACATTATTACTATAGGAGCAAACAGAAATTGTTCGAAGCTGTCTTTATGCAGGCCTTTAAGACCTTGGTTCCCCATATCAACGGAATATTCAATTCGGAGGCAACGGTCTTTGAAAAAATAAGGCGGTTTGCGGACAGTTATATCTCCTTTGTCATGGAGAATCCTTATCTGCCCACTTTCCTGATACAGGAGATCAATAACAACCCTGAATTTGCCAAAACGTTCTTCAGTGCGAATATTTCTCCCGAGCCTATTTTGTTCGTGCAACAAATTTCGGAGGAAATCAAAAATGGAACGATTAGGCCAATAGATCCCAAACAACTCGTGTTAAATCTAATTTCTTTATCCGCCTTCCCATTTGTGGGGAGTGGAATGGTAAAGGAAATTTTAAAAGTGGACGATAAGTCGTTCAATTCCATGATGGAAGAACGGAAAACCCTGATTGCCGAACTTATTATTAATTCAATAAAGGCGTGATGTATATCAATGGAAAACAGGATAAAAAAAAGAAACCGGGGATAATATTTTTCTCGGTCACCATGCGCAGAATATTGATTTTACTCGCAATGGTTTTACCATGGGCAGCCTCTTCCCAAGAGAATATCACTTTGGACGAGTGCTTTGATCTGGTAACAAGGAACTACCCTTTGGCCAAGCAATCGGTGCTCTTGGACGAGCAATCACGTTTGGATATCGAGGCCATCAACAAGGGCAAATTGCCCAAGTTGGATGTAAATGCCCAAGCCAGCTACCAATCTGACGTTACCTTGGTGCCGATCGAGATTCCCGGTGAGACCATAGAACCTCCCAATAAGGATCAGTACAAGGCGACCCTGGATGTTAACCAGTTGATCTATAATGGGGGGCTCATAGATGCATCGGCAAAAGTGGCGGACGCCAAAGGCAAAATAAGTCGCCAGGAGGTGGAAGTAAATTTGTACGGATTGAAAAACCAGGTCAATCACCTCTTTCTTTCCGTTCTCCTAGTCCAAGAAAACCAAGCCCTATTGGATGCCAAGGAGAAGCAGTTACGGGCACGATTGGACGAAGTTAGTGCGGGGGTAAAATTCGGTGCACTATTGCCTTCTACGGTCGATGCCATGGAAGTGGAACTCTTGAAAATTAAACAGAACCGTTCGGAACTGGATTATTCCAAATCGGATTTGCTCCAGCGTTTGTCCCTTTTGATCGGCAGGGATCTGAACAAAAATGTAAGGCTACAACGGCCAGAGGTATTCTTGGATCCCGGGAAGGGATCGGGCAGGCCGGAATTGATCTTGTTTCAATTACAAAAGGAACAGGTAGAACTTTCCACGGAACTGTTGTCCAAATCCAAACTACCGAACATAAGCGCATTTGGAACGGGTGGGTATGGCAATCCCGGGCTGAATATGCTCAACAATGAGTTCGATACTTTTTATATGGTGGGCCTACGGCTCAATTGGAATGTTTTTGATTGGAATAAAATAGAGGTAGAAAAACAATCGCTCCAGATCAACAAGGAAATTATTGACGCCCAGCGCGAAACCTTTACGGTCAACAATAATATGGAACTCGCAGGCCTGCAGGCCGAAATTGACAAAATTGCAGAAATGATCAATTATGACGAAGCAATTATCCCTTTACGGGATAAAATGGCAAGAACAGCGGAATCGCAGCTGAAGAACGGGGTCATTACCTCATCGGCCTATATCACCGAGTTTACGAACCTGTACGAAGCCAGAAACACGCTGGCCCTGCATAAAACTCAGATGCTGTTGAAGCAGATACAATACCAGATTGCAAAGGGAACGTACGGTAAATAGGTTAAAGATTCAAAAGATAAGAGCCAAGAGCCAAGAGTCAAGACGAGGTACGAGGTACGAAGTTAGAGGGACAAATGACGAAAGATGAAGGACAATTCTGAATACTGAACACTGAATTTAAAAAAATAGCTAACCGTATCACGGTATCACGGTATCACGGAAAACTAAAGACCCACTAACCCACTAATTCACTAAAGACATGAAAGCAACATACAAAATCATACCCCTGGCAGCCCTGATAACCTTGCTATTGTCCTGTAACCGCAATGGGGACAAGGCTGATGGCTACGGGAATTTTGAAGCAACGGAGATTACAATATCCTCCGAGGCGAACGGAAAATTACTGTTTTTTAAGGTTGAGGAAGGGGATGTCCTGCAAAAAAATACAGTTGTCGGGGTAATCGACACCATTCAACTTTCCTTGCAACAAGATCAGCTATTGGCTTCCAAGAACACCATTTTCTCCAAGTCAAAAAACGTGCTTTCGCAACGGGAAGTGCTGATGGAGCAATTAAAAGTGGCACAGATCGATCAAAATCGTATTGAGAACCTGATTGCTGATAAGGCCGCAACCCAAAAACAACTGGACGACATCAACGGACATATCGACGTCCTAAAGCAACAGATGAGGAGCGTGGAGACCCAAAATGCACCAATAGTAAACGAGGTAAAGGGGATCGAGGTGCAAATTCGACAGGTCCAAGATCAAATCGAAAAAAGCATCATAACCAACCCCGAAAAGGGGACCGTATTGGTGAAGTATGCAGAACCTAATGAGGTTACCTCTTTTGGAAGGCCACTTTACAAGATTGCCGATATGGATATTATGGAACTACGGGTCTATATCAGCGAGACCCAATTGGCAAATGTAAAGGTCGGACAGGAAGTAACGGTTAAAATCGATGATGATAAGGCTATGAAATCTTATGCGGGAACCGTATCGTGGATCTCCGATACGGCAGAATTCACCCCAAAAATCATCCAAACCAAAGAGGAACGGGTCAATTTGGTATACGCTGTAAAAGTGAGGGTAAAAAATGATGGAGGCCTTAAAATTGGAATGCCTGCAGAGATGTGGCTTAACCAATGAGCTGGCAGTTGGCAGTAGCAGTTGGCAGAAATGATAGAAAACTTAAAATTAATTATACTAAAAACTATTACAATGAGAAAGACGATAATCGGACTAGCAGTGCTTTTCTTGGCAATTAGCTGCAAGGAAGGACAAAAGAAAAATTCCCCTGAAACGGAAACTAACATGGAGACTGTCGGTCATGAGAGTCATGCCGGGGCAACCCACGTTCCTGACGATGCCTGGGTCAATGAAATTGTACTGGACAACGGGGTAAAATGGATGGCCAATAAGGAGACTACGGACGGGGTAAGGAAAATGCTGGCCCTTATCGGCGATAACAAGGCCTCCAACTCCGAAGCGTTTAGAGAGTTGGGCAATAGCCTCAATGAAGTAAAAAATACCGTGGTCAAGGAATGCACTATGGAAGGGGCATCGCACGATAACCTTCACGTATGGCTGCATCCGCTTATCGAAAAAATAGAACTCCTTCAAAAAACGGAAAACGCGGAAGAGGGAGCACAACTAACTTCCAATATCAAAAATCATTTGGAAGGATACTTTGATTATTTCAATTGATAAATCATTCATGGTTCGAAGTAATGTTCGGCCCAATGTTTTTGACCTCCCTTATTTCAAGCTTTAACATGAAACAATAGATACCTGAAACAAAACCTATAACAATGTCCATCGCCATAACAAATATTTCCAAATCTTACGGTAAGGTAAAGGCCTTGGAGAATGTTTCCTTTGAGGTTGGTTCAGGGGAGCTGTTCGGGCTGATAGGCCCGGATGGGGCCGGCAAGACCACCTTGTTCCGTATTTTGACGACCTTGTTGATCGCCGATGAAGGGAAGGCAACCGTGGCGGGTTACGATGTGGTCAAAGATTATAAGTACATTAGAAATCACGTTGGCTATATGCCAGGTCGATTCTCCCTCTACCAAGATTTGACGGTCGAGGAAAACTTGAATTTCTTCGCTACCATTTTTGGGACCACGATCGAGGAAAATTACGACCTGATCAAGGACATCTATGTGCAGATCGAACCCTTCAAGGACAGGCGTGCAGGAAAATTGTCCGGTGGCATGAAACAAAAACTGGCCCTCTCCTGTGCGTTGATTCACAAACCCAAGGTATTGTTCCTGGACGAGCCCACTACGGGGGTGGATCCCGTTTCCCGAAAGGAATTCTGGGACATGTTAAAGCGTTTGCAGCAGAAGGATATCACCATTCTGGTCTCCACACCCTATATGGACGAGGCCGCCCTGTGCGACCGCATCGCCCTGGTTCAGGACGGCAAGATCTTACAGATCGATACGCCCGGTGCGATTGTAAAACATTATCCAAAATCCATTTTCAATGTGGGCGCCAATAATATGTACCAGCTAATAGAAAGCTTAAAGGCCTATGAATATAGTCACAGCGTGTTCCCTTTTGGCGAATTCGTGCACTATACGGATAGCAGACCGGATTTTGATCCGACTACGCTGCAGGGGTATTTGGAGTCCCAAGACCTTTCGGAAATACATATCGAAAAAACCCAGGCGACAATAGAGGACACTTTTATGGAACTTGCCCGATAATGAAAAATAACAACGTCATACAGGTGGATGGCCTCACCAAGAGATTTGGTGATTTTACTGCGGTAAACGCCATTAGTTTTGAGGTTGCAAGAGGGGAGATCTTTGGTTTTTTGGGGGCCAACGGAGCAGGCAAGACCACGGCCATGAAAATGCTCATCGGTATTTCCAAACCCAGTTCCGGGGAAGCCGAAGTGGCCGGGTACGATGTGCGGACACAGGCCGAGGCCATTAAAAGGAACATTGGCTATATGAGCCAAAAATTTGCCCTATACGACGATTTAACGGTAAGGGAGAACATTGCGTTCTTTGGTGGTATTTACGGACTGTCCAGAGAAAGGATACGGGAGAAGGCAGACCGGCTTATCGAAGAACTAGGTCTAGGGGCCGTAGCCAAAAGTCTGGTAGGCTCTTTGCCGTTGGGGTGGAAACAAAAATTGGCGTTTTCGGTATCCCTGCTGCACGATCCCAAAATTGTGTTCTTGGACGAGCCCACAGGAGGAGTGGACCCGATTACGCGCAGACAGTTTTGGGAAATGATCTACAAGGCCGCGAACAATGGCACTACCATCTTCGTTACCACCCATTATATGGACGAGGCGGAATATTGCGATAGGGTATCGATAATGGTGGAAGGCAAGATCGAGGCTTTGGATACACCAAAGAGATTAAAGGAACAATTTAAAGTCGATTCCATGAACGCCGTTTTCCTAAAATTGGCGAGGAATATTGAATAGGTAGAAAGGTAGCAGTTAGCAGTTGCAGTAGGCAGTACCGCCTCCATGGCAAAGAAATTTGGAAAAAAGAAACGATTAGCCCAATAACTTTTTCAAAAGAAGAATGAAACGATTCAAGGGATTTGTACAAAAGGAGTTTTACCACATCTTTAGAGATAAGCGCTCGCTGTTTATCCTTTTCGGGATGCCCATTGCCCAAATAATGTTGTTCGGTTTTGCCATTACCAATGAGATCAACAATGTGGATATTGCCATTTTGGACCGATCCAATGATGTGACCACAAAGGAGATTATCAATAAGATTTCGGCCTCAAAATATTTTAGAATCCTACAGGTACTAGACAACGAGTCCGGTATTGAGCCGGCCTTTAAAAAAGGAAAGGTCAAGGCGGTCCTGTATTTTGAAAACGATTTCAGTAAAAAGCTGATCGCGCAAAGCAGGGCAAAGGTGCAGGTCGTCACCGATGCAACCGACCCCAATATGGCCAATACGATCAGCAATTATATCAATTCCATACTGCAGAATTATCAGCAGGAACAAAATAGGGCTATCGAGATTGGTTATCAAATTGTCCCAGAATCCAGAATGATATATAATTCCGAACTAAAGAGTGTCTACATGTTCGTCCCAGGGGTGATGACGGTTATTTTAATGTTGGTATCGGCAATGATGACCTCCATTTCCATCACCAGGGAAAAGGAACAGGGCACCATGGAAATTTTATTGGTATCGCCCTTAAAGCCCTTTCAGGTGATTTTGGGTAAGGTATTCCCTTATATTTTTCTATCCATTATCAATGCTGTGATCATTGTCCTGTTGAGCATTTTTGTGTTCCATGTCCCGGTAACGGGCAGCCTGTTCTTATTGGGCTTTGAATCTGTTTTGTTCATTATCACCTCTTTGGCATTGGGGATTCTGATTTCCACGATCTCTGATACCCAACAGTCCGCCATGATGATATCCTTGATGGGTTTGATGCTGCCGGTAATCCTGTTGTCCGGATTTATCTTTCCCATTTCGAGCATGCCTTGGCCTCTTCAACTTATCAGCCACATAGTTCCCGCAAAATGGTTCATCATAATTGTAAAGGGCATAATGCTCAAAGGTGTCGGATTAAGTTTCTTATGGAAGGAAACCCTCGTTTTGGGGGCGATGACGCTCTTTTATATCGGACTGAGCGTAAAGAAATACAAAATAAGGCTGGAATGACAGGGAAGAACGAGGTTTGAAATTGGAAATACGAGGTACGAGGCACGAAAAATGAAGGATGGAGGACAGTTGGCAGTGGCAGTTGGCAGGAAAATATGAGGTACGAAAAACGAAATTGGAAGTTTGAACTCTGAATTTTATATGAATAGCTAACCGTATCACGGTATCACGGTATCACAGTATCACGGAAAAGGAAATTAGAAATACGAAGTACGAAAAACGAAATTGGAAGTTTGAACTCTGAATTTTAAATGAATAGCTAACCGTATCACGGTATCACGGTATCACAGTATCACGGAAAACGAAATTGGAAATACGAAGGATATAAAAAGTCTAGCGTCTAACATCTAACGTCTAGCGTCTATGTTAAATGAGCACAATAGGTTACATCATCCAAAAGGAATTCAAGCAGATCTTTAGAAATAAGGGGATGCTTCCCATTATTTTTATTTTGCCCCTATTGCAATTGCTCGTTCTCTCCAATGCGGCCACTTATGAAATCAAGAACATAGCCTTTGGTTATGTGGATCATGATCGATCTTCGGCCTCACGTGAATTGATCGATAAATTCGAGGCCTCCAGCTATTTTAATGTGCTGTACGCCTTTTCAAATTCTAGCCAGGGGAGCTTGGCCATGCTACAGGGAAATGTTGATGTAATCCTTGAAATCCCCAGTCATTTTGAACGGGACCTTCAGAAGGAAAGGCGAAATAGTTTGGGGGTTACCATCAATGCGATAGACGGGGCGGCAGCGGGGGTGCAAAATGTATATGTCAATCAGATTGTTAAAAGTTTCAACAACAATATTTTGGTCGATCTTTTTCGACCATCGGAAGCTGTTATGCAGCCGGTATCCATAGAGGGCATTCCGTTATTTTGGTATAACGAGACCCTAAATTATAAAACATTTATGGTGCCAGGGATCTTGGTGCTTTTGGTGACGATGATAACGCTTTTTCTCTCTGGAATGAACATCGTACGCGAAAAAGAGATCGGTACCCTGGAGCAGATCAACGTAACACCTATTAAAAAACGCCATTTTATCATTGGGAAGCTTTTTCCATTCTGGGTAATTGGCATGGGGTTGCTGACCATAGGATTGATATTGGCAAAACTGATTTTCAATACCCCGATGATCGGGAGTTTGCTGCTCCTGTATTTTTATACGGCCATCTACATCCTGGTCATTTTGGGGATGGGCCTGTTTATTTCAAACTTTACCGATACCCAGCAACAGGCCATGTTCATCGCCTGGTTTTTTATGGTGATCTTTATTTTGATGAGCGGTCTTTTTACCCCAATTGAAAGTATGCCGGAATGGGCTCAGGTGTTGACCGAATTTAACCCCATCAAGTATTTCGTGGAGGTAATGCGCATGGTTATGCTGAAAGGTTCTGGCCTAATGGACATACTGCCCCAATTATTGAAAACCCTGCTTTATGCCCTGATCATGAACGGTTTGGCGGTTTGGAGTTATAGGAAAGTTGTTTGAGAAAAGAGAACATAGAACTTAGAAAAGACCCAAGAGTACATAACAAAGACCCAAGAGCCAAGACTAAAAGTTAAGAGTTAAGAGTTAGGAGATAGGAGATAGGAGTTGTGTCCAACCTTTACCTTATGCTCACGAAACCGGCAGCCCGTAACCCGCAAATTTATTAAAGAGGCAAGAGACAAGACATGTAACTAACACCTAAGCTTGAACTTGACACTTGAACTTGACACTTGAACTTGAACTTAATTTTTATCATGGAAAACAACAATAATCAGTTGCATACCGGCGAATCCAAATTTCTAAAAGGACCGCTGTCCAGATTCTCTGAACTGTTCTTTACGTTCAGGGTGATGTTCAGTTTTATCAAGGCCTTTCGCAAAATGCACTTTTTGGGACCGTGTGTAACCGTTTTCGGATCTGCGCGGTTTGATGAAACCAATCCGTATTACGTGCAGGCCGAGGCGGTGGGTGCTGCTTTGGCAAACATGGGGTTTACGGTAATGACGGGTGGCGGACCTGGAATTATGGAGGCCGCAAATAAGGGAGCTTTTGAGGCAGGGGGATTCTCGGTAGGCTGTAACATCATTCTGCCCTTTGAGCAAAAGCCAAACCCGTATCTTCACAAATGGATAGACATCCGCTACTTCTTTGTCCGCAAATTCCTTTTGATGAAATACTCCTATGCCTATGTGGTAATGCCGGGCGGGATTGGCACTTTGGACGAACTCTTTGAATCGTTGACCCTGATACAGACCAAGATGATAAAGAATTTTCCGGTGGTCATCTTTGGTTCGGAATACCATAGGGAGCTATGCCAACATATACAGATCATGGCAGAAAATGAAAGTATAAGCCCCGAGGATATGAAACTGTTGTTCGTAACCGATTCCGTAGAAGAAATGTCAGAGCATATCAGGACCCATGCTATAGAAAGGTTCAAATTGGTAAGAAAACAACAGAAACCCAAATGGTGGTTTGGGGAAAGCTTCCGGAAAGTAAACCAATAAATTGAACAGGATGATAAAAAGCAAATTATTTAGTTACGTTACCATTGTCATTTTGATGATGTTTGCCCTGTTGACGTTGTTTCTGAGCAGTTCCTTGATCTTTGATTGGTTTGGCATAAGGGACAAGGAAGGCAACTACGTGCTATTCGTGGTTTGGGCGAACTTTATATGCAGCTGGCTGTATCTTTTGTCGGCTTATGGATTGATCAAGTTCAAAAAATGGACGGTCAGGCCCTTGATAGCCTCTATTCTGGTTTTGGTCGCTGCCTTGGTCGGCCTCATTGTACATATTCAAAACGGGGGACTGTACGAGACCAAAACCATTGGCGCCCTTTTTTTTAGGATTGGTTTAACCGTTGCGTTCGCCATAACGGCCTATCTAATAACCATAAAATGGAAAGATCAGGTGGCGGATTAAGTTTATTGAAAAATCCCTTAGACTAATTTCCATACCGTTCGATTATCCCACTTATTTTGAGTTGAATAGCCATAACAGCTATTTTCAACATGTGCTAGTTATCCTTCGATTCGGGATAATGACCTATATCTCCTGATTCCAAAAATTTAATTTCCCCCTACTTTCCCCTCGGTAACATTTGTTACTGTACAGTCTTTTTTCCAGTTCTATTTTTGCTTCAAATTGTTAAAGAAGATGAAGCAACTATTAGGACTACTGGTCTTTATTATTACCTTTTATTCCGCCAAGGCGCAGGAAGCACTGACGATCAGCAAGGACGAGGTCATTCTGAAAGTAAGGGAAAACAATGCCACCCTAAAGATGGCGGAGCAGGATGTTTTGGCCGCCAAAGGCGATTTTAACCAGACGAATGCAGTGATACTGCCAAATATCGGAGTTTCGTACACAGGTATCGCTACTACGAACCCATTGATGGCATTTGGTTCCAAACTGAACCAAGAAATCTTGACCCAGGCCGATTTTAATCCCTCCCTATTAAACGATCCCGAACAGATCGAGGATTACGCCACTAGAATTACCGTGGAACAGCCCTTATTGAATTTTGATGGTTTTTTCCAGAGGAAAGCTGCCAAGGCCAAGTGGACGGCAACCCAACTGCAATCCGAACGCTCCCAGGATTATATGGAATTGGAGGTGTCAAAGGCTTACATGCAATTACAACTGGCCTACAAAACGGTTGGGGTCTTGGAAAAAGCCAAGGCAACCGCCTTGGAGAACAAGCGGGTGGCCGATAGTAATTTTAGGCAGGGATACCTTCAAAAATCCGATGTTTTGGCCGTGGAGGTCAGGGTTACCGAACTGGACAACCAACTTCAATATGCCAAGAGCAATATTCTAAATGCAAGCAACTATCTGTCCGTATTGATGGATGACAACAGTTACACTATCCTAAAGCCAACCGATTCCCTGTCCGTCGTTAACAACCCGATTACTACATCGGAACTGTCCGAAAACCGGAAGGATATTTTGGCGTTGGGTGCCGCTACGGAGGCCTATGAACAGATGTATAAGTCCGATAAAATGGCGTTCCTGCCCCGATTGAACGCCTTTGGTTTCTACGAGCTCCACGATGACCAAATTTTTCAGGCAGATGCCAGCGGATATCTATTTGGGGCAGAACTAAAATGGAACCTGTTCGAGGGCAGTAAGCGTTTTGGGAAATCAAAGAAGAGCAAGGCCGAATACGACAAATCCGTATTGCAATTGGAGCAGTACAAGGCCGAGAGCCAACTGGAGCTCAACAAGGCCCAAAGAGGACTGGAAGATGCCAGGAATAAATTAAAACTCACAAAATTGGCCTTGCAGCAATCGGAGGAATCCTTCCGTATCAGGACCAATCGTTTTAAGCAGGGATTGGAGAAAACAACGGACCTTTTATTGGCCGAGACCCAATTCTCACAAAAGCAATTGGAATACTATGCTACGATTTTTCAGCATAATTACGCTTTGGCTTATTTAAATTTCTTAACGAAGGAGTAAAATAAGTTGGCGGTAGCAGTGAAAAAGAAGAAAGAAAATAGAAAAGAGAACATAGAAAATAGACTTAAAGCTTCTGGTTTCAAGTTTCATGATCCAGGTTGGAGTTTTAACCAGAAACCTGAAACAAGAGAAACTTGAAACAATCTGATTTGAAACTTAATAACTAAATACTTTGTACCAAGTAACAAATACTAAAACGATGAACAACAAAAATTATATTCCGGTTACCCTTCTTGCGATTACCCTTCTGGTGGCTAGCTGCGGCGATGACAACAAAAAGTTGCTGGCCGATAGTTCGCCCGCGGTGGCCGTTACCACAAGTGCCGTTTCCGAAGATAGCAACAATCCATTTCTAACCGTCAGCGGAAAGGTGGAAGCTGTTAAAAGTGCCAACATCAGTACCCGGATGATGGGTTATGTGGACAAAATTTATGTACAGGTAGGGGAGAAGGTACAGAATGGACAATTGTTATTGAGTATCAACAATTCCGACATTTCGGCCAAGCTGGCCCAAGCGGAGGCAGGGATAACAGAGGCCAAAACGGCCTTCGCCAATGCGGGGAAGGATTACCAGAGGTATACCGCCCTCTTTAACGAGAACAGCGCCACCCAGAAGGAACTGGATGACATGACGGCCCATTACAATATGGCCAAGGCCCGATTGGAAGGCGCGGAACAAATGAGGAAGGAGGTCCAGGCACAAATGGGATATGCCAATATCAGGGCGCCATTTGCCGGGGTGGTGACCAACAAGTTTATCAATACCGGCGATATGGCCAATCCCGGAATGCCCTTGATGGAGGTGGAGAATCCCGGGAAATATCAAGTGTTGGCCATGGTGCCTGAATCGGAAATCCTGGATATCAGGGCAGATTCGGAAGTGGAGGTGCTCTTAAAATCGTTGGACAAAGCGCTAAAAGGAAAAGTGACCGAGGTCAGCACTTCGGCCAAAAACACAGGAGGGCAATATATGGTCAAGGTGGTCCTTGAGGAATCCGACGCCAATATCCTTTCAGGCATGTATGCCAACGTCCGATTTCCGAACAAACGGAAGACCATGGACGCCATTATGATCCCCGCGGATGCCATAGTGCACCGGGGTCAGTTGACAGGTATCTACACGGTAAGTCAGAGCAACACCGCCGTTTTGCGATGGTTGCGATTGGGCCGCACCTATGGGGATCAGGTAGAAGTGCTATCTGGCCTATCCCCGGATGAAGAGTACATCGTTAAGGCAGCCGGAAAATTGTATAACGGGGCAAGGATTTCGAAACAGTAAACAAATCCGCGTTAGGGATTGCAGCGGTTACCCCGCACCCTCCAAAGCATTTCGGCCTTCGTAGCCCATGCTACTTTGGCGAAAGAGGCTAACGGAGGCACAGGTAGGCTAGCGAAGGAGGGGAGGAGTAAGAGCGAAAAGCCCGACCCGAGCCCATCCCGAAGGTTTCTTACGCCTTCAAGGTATAAGCGAGGGGAACGCCCCCCATATTCGTAAAAAAAAATTTAAATCTATAAAATGAAAGAAGGTTTAGCAGGCAAGATTGCCAAGATGTTTATAGACAGTAAATTGACCGTGCTGTTGATGATCGTATTTATGGTCATTGGGGTCTACAGCTCGTTTTTGATACCGAGGGAAGAGGAGCCCCAGATCAATGTGGCAATGGCCGATATTTTTGTTGGATACCCCGGGGCGAGCCCAACGGAAGTGGAATCCCGCGTGGTGAAACCATTGGAAAAACTGATTTCGAACATCAAGGGCGTAGAATATGTTTACTCCACCTCCATGAGGGAACAGGGAATGGTCATCGTACAGTTTTATGTGGGGGAGGACATTGAACGCTCCTTTGTAAAACTGTACAACGAGATCAACAAACATATGGACCGGATGCCCCAAGGGGTGACGTTTCCGTTGATCAAGACCCGGGCCATAGATGATGTGCCCATGCTGGGCCTCACCTTATGGAGTGACAACTACGACGATTATAGGTTAAAACAGATTGCACAGGAACTTGGGGACGAGATCGAAAAGGTGACCGACGTGTCCGCCACCCAGAAGATAGGTGGTAGGGACCGACAGTTGAGGGTTGTTTTGGACAAGGATAAAATGGCAGGGAGCGGATTGGATTTTCTGTCCGTGGCCCAGATGATAAAGGCCAACGACCAACAATTGAATGGCGGTACCTTTGATAAGAACGATACCGAATTTATTGTTTCTACGGGAAGGTTTTTGGAATCGGTTTCCGATGTGGAGAACCTTGTGGTGGGCGTGCAGAAAGACAGGCCCATCTATTTGAAACAGATCGCGACCATCGAGGATGGTCCCGAGGTTCCCAAGGATTATGTTTCCCTGGGGTTTGGGCAGGCGAGCAAGAAAATGGATACGTACCGATCGGAATATCCGGCGGTCACCATTGCCATTGCGAAGCGGAAAGGGGCCGATGCGATGAAGATCTCCGACGTTATATTGACAAAGGTTGAGCATTTAAAAAAGACCTTGATCCCCTCGGATGTGCATGTCGAGGTTACCCGGAACTATGGGGAGACCGCTTCCCAGAAGGTATCCGAACTCTTGATGCACCTCATGGGCGCCATTGTCGCGGTAACCTTTGTGGTGATGTTGGCAATGGGCTGGCGTGGCGGACTGGTGGTCTTTCTGTCGGTTCCCATCACCTTTGCGCTCACCTTGTTGAGCTATTATATACTTGACTATACCCTGAACCGGATCACGCTCTTTGCCTTGGTCTTTGTTACGGGTATCGTGGTGGACGATTCCATCATCATCGCCGAGAACATGCACCGCCACTTTAAGATGAAACGGCTTCCTTTTAAGCAGGCGGCACTGTATGCAATTAACGAAGTGGGCAACCCCACCATTTTGGCCACGTTTACCGTCATAGCTTCCGTATTGCCCATGGCCTTCGTATCGGGATTGATGGGACCTTATATGTCGCCCATGCCTATCGGGGCCTCGATCGCCATGCTGCTTTCGCTTTTTGTTGCCTTGACCATTACCCCCTATCTGGGATATATATTCTTGAGGGAAAAGGAGAAGCCTGCCCGCTCGGCAGACGGAAAGGGTGAGGAAAAAAAGGAAAATCCTTTGGAGGAAACTTTTATTTACAGGATGTATGCCAAGTTTGAACGGCCTTTGATCGAGAACAAAAAATACCGATGGTTGTTTTTGGGGATAACCTTCCTGTTGCTAATAGGTTCCATCGCGATGTTTTTTACAAAATCGGTAGCCGTAAAGATGTTGCCGTTTGATAACAAGAACGAATTCCAGGTGGTCATCGATATGCCCGAAGGTACCACATTGGAGCGCACGGGGGTTGTTGCCAAGGAGATTGCCCAATATTTGCGTACCCGTCCCGAGGTGGTCAACTATCAGAGTTATGTAGGCACTTCGGCCCCAATAACCTTTAACGGTTTGGTCCGTCATTACGACCTTCGGGGAGGTAGCAATATGGCCGATATTCAGGTGAACCTGATCGACAAGGGCGAGCGGAAGGCCCAGAGCCACGGTATTGCAAGTAGCTTTCGATCGGAGATACAGCGGATTGGCAAAAAGTACAATGCCAACGTAAAAATAGTGGAGGTGCCCCCAGGGCCTCCCGTACTGTCCACCATTGTAGGCGAGATCTACGGACCCGACTACGATACCCAAATGGATGTTGCCAACCAGGTGCAAAACATTCTAAGGAATACTCCGGATGTGGTAGACGTGGATTGGATGGTAGAGGCCGACCAAAAGGAATACCAACTTGTGGTGGACAAGGAGAAAGCGATGTTGAACGGGGTAACCCCGGAACAGGTTACCCATACCGTAAACATGGCCCTGTCCGAAAATGCCGTGACCAGCCTGTATGACGAGGATGCGGTGGAACAAGTAGGGTTGCTAATGGCCTTGGACGAAAAAGAGAAATCCACCATCAATGACATCGTCCAGCTTAAGATAAAATCCAACCAAGGGCAGATGGTAACCATCGGGGATTTGGTGGACATAAAGCAGGTGACCAGTGCAAAGAGCATTTACCGTAAAAACCAGAAACGGGTGGTCTATGTACTTGCCGATATGGCCGGTAAACTGGAGAGTCCCGTCTATGCAATTTTGGGGATGACCGATAAATTAAAAGAATTGAAGTTGCCCGAAGGCTATAATATGGAGGAACTCTATATCCATCAGCCGGATTTTGAGGACGACTATACCGTAAAATGGGACGGGGAATGGCAAATAACCCTAGAGGTGTTTCGAGACCTGGGGATTGCCTTTCTGGGTGTAATCATCATCATTTACATATTGATCGTCGGTTGGTTCCAGAACTTTAAGGCCCCTATCGTCATGATGGTCGCCATCCCCTTGTCGTTGATCGGGATCGTTCTCGGCCATTGGCTGTTGGGCGCATTTTTTACCGCTACCTCCTTTATCGGGATGATCGCCCTGGCGGGGATAATGGTTCGGAACTCGGTGCTGCTGATCGATTTCGTGAATTTGAGATTGGCGGACGGTGTCCCCATAAAGCAAGCGGTCATCGAAGCTGGCGCGGTAAGGACCACACCTATCTTGCTGACAGCCGGTACGGTGGTGATCGGGGCGGTGGTCATCCTTTTCGATCCCATTTTTCAGGGCCTTGCCATTTCGTTGATGGGGGGCACCATAGTATCTACAGTGCTTACTTTATTGGTTGTGCCACTAGTTTATTATATGATAGAAAGGAAGAAATACCCAGTGGAGGTTGGGAACGAAGTTGTAGAAAAGGGAGAAAAGAGAGAATAGAATATAGAAAAGAGACTTAAAAAGTTGTCAGTGGGAAGTTGCGGTAGGCGGAAAATAAGTTGGAAGTACGAAATACGAGGTACGAAGTTATTTAAATGGTGAAAAAAACATAGGCTCCTCCCCTCAGACGAGGGGAGGTGGATTCCCGCCTTTTTCGGCGGGAAGACGGAGGGGTTGAACGCCTGAATATTGGATCAGTTTTAAACAGATTCCCGTCTTCACGGGAGATTCCCGTCTACACGGGAGATTCCCGTCTACACGGGAGATTCCCGTCTACACGGGAATGAATTAAATAAATGTTAGCTATGAAACTACTAATCGTTACGGTCGTGGATGAATTCGAAAAGGTAATCCTACGGCTCTTTAAGGAAGCGAACATCGAGAACTTTAGCAGTTCCGATATTGATGGGTATAAGGACCACACCTCGCTGGTGAGGACCTCCAGTTGGTTTCCCAGTCAAAAGGGGGGAGCGGATTCCAGTTTGTTCTTCTCTTTTACATCGGATGAAAATATTGAAGTTCTTTTTGGATTGATCAAGGAATTCAACCAAAACCTGGAGACCAACAATCCCATCAAAGCAGTGGTGGTACCCATTGAAAGGTTCATTTAAGACTAATACTGTCGACCCAAGAAAAAAAGGACCAAGGACAGAAGGGCTAAGGGCAGAAGGACAGAAGGACAAATGACAAAGGGCTGAAAGGACCAAGGACAAATATTATATCCATTTTAGGATATTCTTTGTTCGGTATTTTAATTGCTTGGCTAGAAGCAGTACTTCATCTTTCATCTTTCCATCCTTTGTCCATAAAACCCTGGTTTATTTTTCTTTTCAATAATTAATGTAGAACAAAACTAAAAACAATTTATCATGATCAACAGGTATATCCGTGCCATCGCTGGCACATTCATTATCATCAGCGTAGTTTTAGCTATCTACGTCAATATTAACTGGCTCTGGTTTACCCTTTTTGTAGGGGCCAACCTATTGCAGTCGGCATTTACCCAATGGTGCCTTATGGAAAAAATCCTGTTTAAACTAGGGGTCAAAAAGGAAGGGGATAGTTGTACGGTGTAGAAAATCTTAATTTCTATAAAGTCCAATTTCAAAACCCATAATGATATTTGTCATTTTATTTACGGCCACAGGTCCGTACCTTTGTTACTAATCTATTTTTAAATAGGGGAAGGGAAAAGTTAAATGTAACTTATTGTTGCTGTACCTATTAATTGCTTTTCTTTATTTTTACTACTATGGCTAAACTGTTGTCCATATTATTGTCCGGTTTGATTCTGATCCAAAGTTTTGATATTGACATTACCGATATCACAAGAATGGGTGAGTTGATGGAACATGCCCAATTTCATGCGGAGAAATATGGGGACAATATGTTGGTCTTCCTTTCAAAACATTATGGGGAACTAAAGGAACAGCACGATAAGGACCATCAGGAAGAAAAAAGGGATCACGAAAAATTGCCTTTTCATCACCAGTGCAATTGCGCTTCAGTGGTGGCCATTGTTATGAATCCCATTCAGGCAGAATTAAATTCCCTTCAAACCCCGGAAAGCTGGGTAGCCAATTTTTATTATCAGACAATTACATCTTCACTTCATACAGAGGGGCCCTTTCAGCCCCCTCGAACCGTATAATTCATTTCCCAACTCAATTGGGATACACATGTTTGCAATTTCAACGCCATTCGGTCTTGAATTTATCAATAACCCATGTTACAAATGAATTATGCTCTCACGTATTATCGATTTAAGTATTAGGAACAAGTTTGTCGTGCTCTTGTTTACGGCATTTATTATAGGGTTTGGGCTGTACTCCCTTACCCAGATTCCCATAGGTGCGGTCCCCGATGTGACCAATAATCAGGTGCAGGTCATCACCACGTCCCAGAATCTTTCCACACAGGATATGGAACAGTTTATCACCTATCCCGTGGAACTGGAAATGGCGAATTTGCCGGGGGTAAAGGAAATTCGCTCCGTTTCAAAATTCGGACTGTCCGTAGTGACGATCGTCTTTGAGGATGATCTGGGCACCTACTTGCCCCGACAGCTTATAGCCGAAAAAATAAAATCGGCCACCGAAAAGATTCCAAAAGATTTCGGTACCCCCGAAATGGGTCCAATTACAACAGGACTCGGGGAAATATACCAATATATCCTCGACGTGGAACCCGCATTTAAGGACCGTTATTCCACCGAAGACCTACGCACCATTCAGGATTGGATCGTAAAGCGCCAACTTTCCGGTATTCCCGGGGTTGTGGAAGTGAATACCTGGGGTGGTTTACTGAAGCAATATGAGGTCGCCATTAGTACCGAAAAGCTGAATGCGATGGATATTACCGCCCAGGACATTTTTAAAGCTCTGGAAAAGAACAACAGCGTTAGTGGCGGCGGCTATATAGAGAAGGTAAACCAGGCCTATTTTATACGGGGGGAAGGCTTGGTCACCTCCTTGGAGGACATTGGGAATATAGTGGTCAAACACGATGGCAACATCCCAATTTACGTAAAGGATGTAGCCGAAGTGGGCTTTGGCAGTGCGATCCGATTTGGGGCTATCACCGGAAACGGGGAAGGCGAAAAAGTACTCGGGCAGGTCATGATGCTCAAGGATGCCAACTCTAAAAAGGTAATCGATGCCGTTAAAGAACGGGTGGCATCCATTTCAAAGTCGTTGCCCGAGGGGGTTTATATAAATGCCTTTTTGGATCGTAGCGAACTAATTGCCAAAACTACGTTCACCGTTGCCGAGAACCTCATTCTAGGATCTCTGATCGTAATCTTTGTGGTGGTCCTGTTATTGGGCAATTTGCGTTCCGGGTTGGTAGTGGCATCCGTCATTCCGTTGAGCTTGCTCTTTGCGCTCTCATTGATGTACATTTTTGGTGTGGATGCGAATTTAATGAGCCTTGGGGCAATCGACTTCGGAATCATTATCGATGGGGCCGTGATCATAGTGGAATTCATCGCATATCGGATTACACAACGGAAAGTGGAGATCGATGTTTTGACAAACCTTCCTTCGGGAGAAGGGAAGGTTCAAAAACAAGCGCTAAAGGACAAAATCACGATTGCGGGAGCCTCGAAAATGATGAACTCGGCCATCTTTGGACAGCTGATCATACTCATCGTCTTTATTCCCATCCTGTCCCTGAGCGGCGTGGAAGGGAAAATGTTCAGACCTATGGCACTGACCTTTAGTTTTGCACTGATAGGGGCCATGATCCTGTGCTTTACCTATGTTCCCGTTGCTGCAGCATTGTTTTTAAAGCCATCAACGGCCTCGGATAAGAATATTTCGGTGCGTTTGATGAATTGGCTCCATAGAAGTTATGATCCCATTATCCATTGGGCGTTGCAGAGTAAGCGATGGGTATTGGGATCGGCCGTTGCGCTTTTGGCCCTGGCAATTTATCTGTTCACCGCAATGGGCAGCGAGTTCGTACCTACCTTGGACGAAGGGGATTTTGTGATCCAGCCCGTACTAAAAACCGGAACTTCATTGAGCAGGACAATAGAAACCACCACCCAGATCGAAAGAATATTGATAGACAATTTTCCAGAGGTCTTACAGGTGGTTACCCGCATCGGGGCGGCTGAAGTCCCTACCGACCCCATGTCCATGGAAGAAAGCGATGTGATCATTTCACTTAGACCCAAAAGGGAATGGGTCTCGGCAGATAGCAAGGACGAACTGGCCAACAAATTTAAGGAGGCCCTAGCCGTAATCCCGAATATGGAAGTGGAGTTTACCCAGCCCATCGAAATGCGCTTTAATGAACTGATCACCGGGGTACGTGCGGATATTGCGATAAAAATTTTTGGGGAGGACCTGGATATCCTGTCCAAAAAAGGAAACGAAATCCGATCTCTTGTTCAAAATGTGGATGGAGCAGCGGACATCATGGTGGAAAAGGTGGTCGGTTTGCCCCAAATGAATATTACATATAACCGGGCCAAGATTGCACGCTACGGACTTAATATTCAAGATGTGAACGATATGGTCTCCATGGGCTTTGCAGGAAAAACTGCGGGCAGCGTTTTTGAGGGGGAAAAGCGCTTTGACCTGGTTTTGAGATTGGACAAGAAGAACCGACAGGATATCGACAACCTTAGGAACCTTTATATTGATTTGCCAACCGGTGGAAAAATCCCTTTAAACGAGCTGGCGGATGTAACTTATAAAAAGGGGGCGGCCAAGATTTCTAGGGACGACACCAAGCGAAGGATCGTAGTGGGAATCAATGTTCGCGATCGCGATCTTCAATCGGTGGTAGATGATGTTCAAAAACTGATCAATGAAAACATCGATCTACCTGTTGGTTATTCCATTACCTATGGCGGCCAGTTCGAGAACCTACAAAGTGCCAGGGCAAGACTGTTGGTCGCCGTTCCCATTGCCCTTCTCCTCATTTTTATCCTGTTGTACTTTGCTTTTAATTCGGTGCAGGAGGCCCTGTTGATCTATTCGGCCATACCACTTGCCGCGGTGGGAGGGGTCTTTTTACTGTGGATCAGGGGGATGCCGTTTTCCATTTCGGCAGGGGTAGGATTTATCGCCTTGTTCGGGATAGCGGTACTGAATGGCATTGTATTGATAGAACATTTTAAGGAACTCAAAAAAGTAAAATTTGATTCTATGGAAGCGCTTATAAAACAAGGGACGCAAGACCGTTTGCGGGCCGTGATGTTAACGGCGTCGGCTGCCGCCATGGGCTTTTTGCCCATGGCCATCTCCACGAGTGCAGGGGCCGAGGTGCAGCGGCCACTTGCCACGGTTGTAATCGGTGGCCTTTTTTCGGCGACCATCCTTACATTGGTCGTACTGCCGGTATTATATGCCTATTTCAACAAAATAAAAAACGGGAAGCGGAAACCGCCCGCCATTAAGGGTTCGACTACAGTAGCAACGCTGATTTTGTTTCTGATGACGTTGAACATCAATGCCCAATCCCCTCCAAAATCCCTGGAGGAATTGGTTGCATTGGCTATGGAAAATAACGCGGGACTAACGGCAAATCAGTTGGAAACAGATCGGGCGGAGGCATTCATTGGCAGTGCCTTCAATTTTGACAAGACCCACCTGTATTATGAATACGACCAGAACAACATTGGTGCCAACCAGAAACCGTTGGACGTGTTCGGAATTCAACAGGAGTTTTTGTTCCCCACGGTCTATTTTGCAGGCAAGCAGGTTAATAGAAAAGGTTACGATTTGGCGTCGAGCAATTATGAAATTCGGAAAAAGGCCTTGGAACGTGCTTTGACAGCCACGTTTTATGAGTATCGGTACGCCAAGGAAAAAGAAGCGATCTACCGCCAATTGGATAGTCTCTATGCCGATTTCGCCGGGAAGGCGGCACGACGGTTCGAGCTAGGCGAAACCACATATCTTGAAAAAATAACCGCCCTATCCAAACGCCGTCAGATTACCGTTCAGTTAGAAAAGGCACATAAGGATGTGGAGATTGCATTTAGCGGTATCGTAAAACTCGTTCAACCGGTGGAACTCTTGGAAATAAATTTAGACCCGATTCAGAAAATTCCACTGAAAAGCGAACCGACATCCGGTATTCCAGAGCTAGATCACTTTGCCAAAATGATTTCTTTGGCAAATGCTACCCGTAGTCTTGAAAAACAAAGATTGCTGCCCGATATTACCTTTAATTATTTCCAGGAAACCAATTCCGGACTCGATAACCACTTGTATGGCTATCAGGTTGGACTTAAAATACCTTTGATTTTTAGTGGGCAGACCTCACGGATAAAGGCCTCGAAAATTGCATCGGATATTGCAGAAGAGGAGTCCGTTGAATATAGGATACAATTGGATGCCCGTTTACGGGAGCTTCAAAATGAGTTGACAAAATACGGACAAGCCCTTGCCTATTATGAGGAAGAGGGCACCATGCTCTCGGAAGAAATTCTAAAGACCGCAAACGTAAGTTTTAATAATGGCGAGATAGATTTTTATCAATATATCCTAAGTCTGGAAAATGCCTATCAGATTCGGTTGGAATATCTTGACAATCTAAATCTTTACAACCAAACGGTCATCAAAATCAATTATATCACCCTTTAAAACTTGGACACATGAAACGTTTTATATATAGTATTTTTATTTTGATCTGCTCCATTACTGTTGTAAGTTGCGGAAACGGCAAAAAGGAAATTAGCGAAACCCCTACGGCCATGGACGGCCTGGTCATGGTGACCCGGGCACAATTTGATCAGGCAGGGATGGAGCTGGGAACCATGCAGGATAAGGAATTCCCTACCATCGTAAAAGCTGCGGGGGTTATTGATGTACCGCCCGAAAATCGTTCTGTGGTAAGTGCTACCATGGGTGGGTATATAAAGTCCTTGCCGTTTCTCATCGGCGATGCTGTTACAAAAGGACAGGTGCTCATGTCGATTGAAAATCCCGAATTTGTTACCCTTCAACAAGACTATATGGAGGTCCATGGGCAATTGGACTATCTTAAATCCGAATATGATCGTCAAAAGACAATGTTAAGCGAGAATATCACTTCCCAAAAAAGTTTTCTTAAAGCCGAGAGCCAATACAAAACCGCACAGGCCAAATACAACGGCCTACGCATGCAACTTGTTATGCTCAATATTTCACCAGAGAAGGTGGAGGCGGGCGATGTTACTTCAAGTGTCACCATATTTTCCCCTATCTCGGGAAGTATTACACAGGTGAACGTGAGCAAGGGCAGCTATGTAGCCCCAGCTACACCCATAATTGAGATAGTTGATAACGATCATATACATATAGAGCTTTCGGTTTTTGAAAAGGATATAATGAAGGTCAAAAAGGGACAGAAAATCGATTTTAAGGTTCCGGAGGCCTCTCCGGATACTTTTGTGGCCGAAGTATATTTGGTGGGTACCTCGATAGGAAAGGAGCGAACCATTATGGTCCACGGCCATTTAGAAGACGATGAAAATCACAATTTTCTGACCGGCATGTTTGTGGATGCAAGTATCGTTACAGAATCGTTTCTTGCAAAAGCCTTGCCCAACGAATCTATTGTAAATTTAGAAAACAAGAACTATGTGCTGGCCCTTGAGAAGGAAGAGGACGGTATCTATTATTTCAGGGAAATGGGGGTAAAGGCCACGGACGGTTATGGGGGATATACCCCTATAGAAAATGGAAAAATGTTTAAGCAGACAGACCGGTTTTTGACCAAAGGCGCATTTAACCTTTTAGGGGAATGAGTATACTGTCTTAACTATTTAGGATGCTTCTTCGTTTTGGTACGGAAAATTTGCTTTTTGGATAGAATTTTTAGGTCGGTCCGGGCAGTACCAACAATGGAATTTTGGTATGAAAGGCAACGTTTTTCACTACAGGTTCGCGTATCAGTTTTTCCATAAAGGTATGTTCGTATTGGATGAGCGCTATCATGTCCGCTTCGTTCCCTTTTGAGAAATCTGAAATTCCTTGTGCTATACTGATTTTGAAATCGACTTCGTGGAAATCGTGTTTTACGGGTTTTAGGCGTTCGGTCAATAGCTTTTTATTGATTTTTTGGACATCGTTCATCAAAAATTCCAGACCTACTTGGAAGACCAATATTCTACTTTCCCAGGCCGTTGCCAAGTCGACCAAAGGCCGAAGTTCAAAACTTTCGTAGGGTCTTAAATAATCTGTTGGGAAGACGATTTTTTTCAATTCCTGAAAATCATAACCTTCAGGAACCGCTAGGATCGGCCGGTTACGGATTCCCTTTATCACCTTTACGGTTTGGCTGCCCATAAAAACTCCCTTGGTGCCCGTTGTGCCCTGTGTGCCCATAACAATTGTATCGATATCTTTTTGCCCAATTATATTTTTGATGGCGGAAACGAGGTCATCGGTTCTGGAGACTTTCTCGAAGGTGTGGTTGTCGTTTTTGTGGTTCTTTTTTAGGTAATCAAGAACCTTATCCAACTCTTGATTGGAATAAGCATCCATAGAATCGTAAATGACCGCCAAGCGCTGCTTGCCCTTATCACCCAATAGGTTTGCAAAATTGGGTTCGTGGGCGTTCAATAGACAAAAGTGGGACTTCTGCCCGGCATAAAGCTTAAGGGCCGTGAACAGTGCGTTCCAAGCATTATCCGAAAAGTCCGTAGGCAGTAGTATTTTCTTCATGGGTTATATAATTTTATGCTTCCCTTCGTTTTCCAGTGATTTCATGTATGTTAATTCGATACACAATAGGAATACCCCTTGAGTATAATTTGCTGGAAAACTCACTTATGAACTCGACCACTTTGTTTTCTTTTTGCTGGACCAGACTTTTAGTGCCTTCGGTAAATTGGTGCAGCTTTTGTTTGGCGGTACTACCTTCGAGTTCTTGAAATTTGCCATGTACCATGACTGATTCCCAATTGGTCATGGATTGTATATTTTCGACCACCATAGAAACCGAATTATTCTTTCGCATGGCATGGATCTTATGACCTTCGGCAGAATAGCTGATAATGGTATTGTCCGTTGGGTCAAAATAATAGGTAATGGGAACCACAAAAGGACGGCCGTTCGAAATGAATGCCAAGTGGCCTATAAAATTATCCCTTAAAACACGGGTACATTCGCTGGTAGTTAGGTCTGTCATAGTATCGATTTTAGAATTCAGTTATTGCTTTCCAGAATTAAAAGTAGGTTGCGGCCAAGAGCTTTCCTATGATGTATATCAGTTGGGTGAATTATTTTGCGGTTTTAAGTAGAGAAATACTTTTTTTTTGGCCTTGGGAACCCATATCAATCGTATTAGTATTTTGATCTGGTTTTAAACTAATAATCCGATCTAGAGATGAAAACCGCGGCAAGGATTTCTTCAAGACATTTCAGATGATATTAATCATTTTCAATGTTCCGTCCGTCCATTACCTTTATATGCATCAACGATCTATACTAAAATCCAAGCGCATGAAGCTCATAAAAAAACTTATTTTGATTACTTTACTGTTGGTAGGGATTTTATTTATATTCTTTGCTTGGTACAAACAGGCCTATTCTATGGATATCGCCCAGACCTATGAAGTCAATTCCCATAATTTGGAACACAAACTTTTAGTCGCTACGCAGGGAAGTGGGTTCAAGGACAAGGTTACCAAGGAAATCGTAGATCATTACAGGTCTCATCCCATTTTTATAAAAGTTATCGATATTACTTCTTTGGATAAAATTGATCCTTCGGATTATAACGCTATTGTAATCATTCACACCTGGCAGAATTGGGAACCTCCAGTTGAGGTGAAATATTTTATAGAGAAAAATACGGGTTTTATGGATAAGGTTGTAGTGTTGACCACCTCCGGCGATGGTTCCTATAAAATGGAAGGCGTGGATGCCATTACAGGGGAGTCCGTTTTGGCCGATGCACCCCTTTACACCGCAAAAATCATAGATAAACTAAACCCAATTCTTACAAATAGATAATGCTATAGGTTAACTTCAGAAAATTTGGGCATTGGAAATCTGGATCAATTAATAAAATTTTCGACTTGTTCAGGATTGATTTAAATTTCTGGTAAGTAGGTGATTTTGATTTCCCCCGATAAATACGGGAATGTATAAATCGAAATTAGATATGATTGTAATCGTTTTAGGTCTACCCGGTTCGGGTAAAAGCTACTTTGCGGGGAGACTGGCGGAAATTCTCCGAGCCGACTATATCAATAGCGACCGGGTGCGAAAGGAACTTTTCCCAAAAAGTACCTATTCCGATGTGGAGAAGGCGGCCGTCTATGATGCGATGCGGAAAAAAATGGAGGATTCGATCGCACAGGAAATGAACGTGGTACTTGACGCCACCTTCCATAAAAAATCGACGAGGGCACTATTTAAACAGAAGATTCAGGAAAATATCCGTTTTATCGAAGTGTGGGCCGATGAGGAAGTCATCAAGGAACGCATGAAAAGGAGTAGGCCTTACAGCGAGGCCGATTATAGAATCTATAAATTGATTCGAAAAGAATGGGAACCTGTGGAGGAAGATCATTTACGGCTGCAGTCCACCAACGATAATATCGATGACATGTTAGAAAGGGCTTTGAAATATCTAAAGGATGATAAAAGAGGAAATCGATAAGTTACTGTCCCATGGGGAATTTCCAGAAGCTACTCGTCAGCACAAACTCGTCGATACCCATATCTCATGGGTAATCCTATGTGATGAATTCGTGTACAAGATCAAGAAGCCGATCAAATACTCCTTTCTCGATTTTTCGACCCTCGAACTACGCAAACATTTTTGTGAAAGGGAGCTGGACCTGAACCAACGGTTTTCCGAAAATATATACCTCGAAGTCCTTCCGGTATATGGGTTACAAGGGCATTTTATAATTGGGGGAAACCAAGGAACACTTGTAGATTATGCCCTTAAAATGCGCAAACTCGATCCCGAAAAACAAATGGATATATTGGTTACAGAGGGCAGGGTGGACGAAAAGGACATTGAAGATCTGGCGAAAAGTATTGCGGACTTTCACAAAGGCACAACAATCATCCACAAAAAAAATGTGCTCGACGTCAGGGAAAAGTTTAACGACCTTGGATTGGAAAGGGAATTCCTTTCCGAACAGTTGGGGTCGGAATATGGTAAGCGAATTGACCGAGCCATAAAAGCCTCCGATACCTTTCTTGAGGAAGCCGGACCCTTGCTTCTAGTTCGATCGCGCTCTGGATTTTTCCGCGATTGCCACGGCGACCTGCACACACGGAATATCTTCCTTTTGCCCGAACCCCAACCATTTGATTGTATCGAGTTCAACGACGATTACCGGGAGATCGACGTGTTGAACGAGGTTGCCTTTCTTTGTATGGATCTGGACGCTTTGGGCAGAAAAGATCTGTCGGACCTTTTTATTGATTCCTATAACACGTTTTTCACTGCCATGCGGACCGAAGCGGAACGCAAACTCTTTGTGTATTATAAAGGTTACCGCGCCAACGTAAGGGCGAAGGTAAATAGTCTTAGGGCGGGGAGCGCTTCCGGCCGGCCGGAGGGAAGTAAAGCATTGATCGAGGTAAGGAAATATCTGGACCTGATGGAAAATTATATGCAAACCGTGGCTATGGAATAGATCTTGGGAGTATTTCGATTTGGAAAAATGATTGGGCATCAATTTCGTCTTCTTCCGGGTCATGGCTGACAAATGTCATTTGCTATTATGGAGGTTCTTTATAATTTTAATCATAGTCATAGGAATAATGAAAATCGCATTGCCCATCATACTGTTTGTCCATGGCCTTATCCATCTTATGGGTTTTGCCAAAGCTTTCGGATTGGTGGAGTTGGAGCAATTGTCCACACCCATTTCAAAATCCTGGGGATGGGTCTGGCTCCTGACCGCCCTGCTTTTTCTAGTCACTTTTGTGCTGTTTATTCTTAAGAAGGACGCTTGGCCCGTCCTCGCCATTGTGGCCGTCCTGCTCTCGCAAATACTCATTTTGACCGTTTGGTCCGATGCGAAGTTTGGAACCTTGGTCAATATCATAATCCTTATTGCAGCGATTATTGGATATGCATCGCAGCTTTTTGAAAGCAGCTACGAAAAGGACGTGGCATTTGCCATGGAGAAAACAGATTTCCTTCCTGACACGGTAACGGAGAAGGATTTGGCCCCACTTCCGGAACCGGTAAAGAAATATTTGCGATATGTCGGCGCGGTGGGCAAACCCAAAGTGCATAACGTCAAAATTGTTTTTGAGGGCGAAATGCGGGACAAGGACAAGGATTGGTTTGCCTTCACTTCGGAGCAGTACAACTTTTTTGAGGACCCCACCCGCTTGTTCTTTATGAAGGCCAGGATAAATGGGTTGCCTACCGATGGATATCATTGCTATAAAAACGGGAAAGCAAGTATGGCAGTTAGGTTGCTTTCCCTTTTTCCCGTGGTACAGATCGATAAACCTGAACTCTTCCCTACGGAAACCGTTACCTTTTTTAACGATTTATGCCTGTTTGCTCCCGCCGCCTTGATCGATGGCCGTATTTCTTGGGAACAAATCGACGATCTATCCGCAAAAGCGACTTTTACCACTATGGGCACCACCATTTCGGCAATTTTGTATTTCAACGAAAAAGGACAATTGGTCAACTTCGTTTCCAACGACCGGATTGCTATTGACGAAATGAAGACCTATCCGTTTTCCACTCCGGTCAAAAACTATTTAAACAGCAATGGATTTAACCTGCCCACCTATGGAGAGGGGACATGGCTTTATCCGGATGGCGAGTTTGTTTATGGTAGATTTGAGCTAAAAAACGTAGAGTACAATGTATCCGATTTCGAATAAAAAAATAATTAACTTTTATTAGGCAGCACCAAAAAAGGAACATCGGAGTACATGCTCACATCCTTGATAACTGGTTCGCGGACCAACCGTTCAAAAAGGCTCCGCTTGTGGTGAACCATGGCAAAGAGCTGCACTTTCTTTTTATCCAGAAAGTTGTCGATCGCCTTGGCCTTATCGTCAAGGTCACTTATTTGATGGAACGAATGCTCGATTGTTTTTAAACATTCCCCCAAATGTTTTTGGTTCGTTTCCTGTACCTTATCCAAGGGTCGTCCTTCATTGATGTGCATAACCCGTATCGCAGCATTGGAAAGTGAGGCCAAGAACAATAATGGTGCAATGGTCTTGCTGTGGCAGCCTTTTTTGTAATCGGTAACGAAAGCGATTTCCTTGGGAACGATATAATCCATTTCCCCGGGAATCGCCAGAACGGGACAAGTGGTCAGGGAATTTACGACCATAATGGTATTGCTTCCGAAGAAAATATCCTTGGCACCTGTTAGGCCTTTATTGCCCATGACCACAAGATCTATGTCTTTCTTGGCTGTTAATTGGGCAATCCTTTTTACCAGGTCGCCCTTTTTGGAAATCGTCTCAAATTTATGTTCGGTGTTGTCGTTGTCCAGAACAATTTTGTAGGACGTTCGGGTCAACCCTTCCTCTGACTCCGTTTTCAATTGTCGCATTAACTTCTTGCCACCGATAATGGGGGCCGACTTACCGCTTAAGGGAGTAAGTTGGTTATAGGTGTTCAGCAAGAAGAAATTACATGGCTTGGATTTCAAAAGTTGGGTAGCATAGAACAGGGCACTGTAGGCGTTGTTCGAAAAATCGGTGGCTACAAGTATATTTTTCATAGTTTATTTTTTAATTCATTCCCGTGAAAACGGGAATCTGTTTAATGTTGTTCCAAATTTCAATATTAGAGTTTTCAACCCCTTCGTCTCCCCGCCAAAAAAGGTGGGAATCTACCTCCCCTCAGACGAGGGGAGGAGCCTTTATTTTTTTCACCATCTAAATAACTTCGTACCTCGTATTTTGTACATTCAACTTTTTTCTGCCAACTGCAACTGCCAACTTTCCTAGAAATCATCTCTATTTTCTGTTTTCCCTTCTTTCTTCTCTTTTTCATCTTCATCGTCCTTAGCCTTGGCCTTGGATGCTTGCTTTTCCAACTTCTTAAAATACCGTCGCGTTAAGAAGTTGTGCTTCAGCGCCTCCATATTTTCGTTAAACCGCTCAACGCCCTGATCTACATTTAGCATGGTGTTCTGAAGTTGATCCACCAGGATGGTATCGGTGGTCAAATAGTTCAATGCCCCCTTGCCCTCTTTTATCTCATTGACGATAAAGCCTAGATTTCTGGACATACTGTCGATTTCGATCGTCGAGGTTTCCAAGTGCGAAATCGCATTACGTACTTTTTGTCCAGATATAGAATCGGTCAGGAGTACGCCCGCCACGCTTTCTTTGGTATCGAATTGCCGTACTATTTTGTTTAACTCGCCCATGGTGACATTGGCCTCCCTACTCATATATTTTAGGTTGACCAAGGTCTCTTTTAAATCGTTGCCCATGACCGTATCGTTAAGTAACCTCCCCAAGGTACCCTCACCTTTATTGATTGATGCTGTTATTTTCAACAGGTCTTGTGTTAGTTGGGCGGCATTTTCGTTGGTCACGCTCAAGGTACTCAGCATGTCGGCAGTTGCAATCTTGCTCAATGAACCGATCTCGTCTCCTTCCCGGATCAGGGGGGCAGTGCCCTCGCCTGGAACGATATTGATGATCATACTGCCCACCAACCCGTCGGAACCAATGGCCGCGATGGCATTTTTCTTAATATGATGGAGCATGTTTTCCTGAATTACCATGGAAACCCTAATATTGGTGTCGTTTTCCATTTCTATTCCCTTTACCGTACCAATGTTGATACCCGAATAGCGAACGTTGTTTCCTTTTTGTAGCCCGCTTACGTTTTTAAAGGAGGCGTTTAGGATAAAGGTGTCACCAAACAGATTTTCTTGGTTGCCGATCTGGTATGCGCCAACTACGAGTAATACCGTTCCTGCCAGTACAAATATTCCCAGTTTTATTTTTTCAGATGTCGTCTTGTCCATAATTTACTTTTTAAAAAATGCCTCCACTTTGGGATCTGTTGATTTTACCAGTTCCGAGTAGGTACCTTCTATATAATTGATGCCATCGACCAACAAGATCATCCTTTCCGATATCACCCGGGCACAGTCCATATCATGGGTAATGATCAGGGAAGATGTGCCATATTTTTTTTGAATGTTGCGCATCAGCTCGATGATTTCCTTGGAGGTTATGGGATCTAAACCGCTGGTTGGTTCATCATAGAGGATAATCTTGGGTTTTAGGATCAAAGTTCTGGCCAAGGCTACCCGTCGTTTCATGCCACCAGAAAGCTCCTCGGGCATCAGGTCCATGGTATGGGCAAGGCCAACGCTTTCGAGGGCCTCCAGCACTAGGGGAGTGGTGTCGGCCACGTCCCCTAATTTTTTCTTGTGCCGGCGCATAGGGAATTCCAGATTTTCCCTCACGGTCATGGAATCGTAGAGCGCGCTTCCCTGGAACAGGAATCCAATGTCCGAACGCAAGATATCCAAGGTTTCACGGTCCAGGGTCTTGATTTCCTTGCCCATTACCGAAATATAGCCGCTATCGGGTTTTATCAACCCGACCAAACATTTGATCATTACGGATTTTCCGGAACCGGACTTCCCCATAACGACCAGATTTTCCCCTTTGTGGAGTTTCATGTTAAATCCGTTGAGCACGTGGTTGTCGCCAAAGCTTTTGTGCAGGTCCCTAATATCCAACATGAGCTCTTTGGAGGAGGGTTCTTGTCCTTTTGGTGATATGTCCTTTTTCGTTTCCATCATAGATCATAAAAAATATCAGAGATAAAGACCGCTACAAAATCAATGAAGAAAAGCAACATCGAGGTAAAGACCACCGCTGTATTGGCTGCAACGCCGACCCCGGCCGTCCCCTTCTTGCTGTAATAGCCCTTAAAACAGCCTACAAGACCGATGGCGAATCCGAAAAAGAATGACTTTATGGTTGCGGGAACCAGATCGCCATAGGACAACGCTTTGAACACCGTGTTGAAATAGAGTTGAAAGGAAACCCCTCCCTTGTAATATTCTACCAACGCCGACCCATAAAGGGCGATGGCATCGCCTAGGACGACCAAAAGTGGGAGCATCAATGTAGTTGCCAAGATACGGGTGACCACCAGATATTTAAATGGATTTGTTCCGGAAACCTCCATGGCATCGATCTGTTCGGTGACCCGCATGGAGCCAAGTTCCGCCCCGATTCCCGATGCGATCCTCCCTGCACAGACGAGGGCCGTTATTATGGGGCCAAGTTCCCTTACTATGGAAATTCCCACCATGTTAGGCATCATGGAGACCGCCCCGAACTGGATCATCGTCGGCCGCGATTGCAGGTCCATTACAAGACCGATAATAAAGCCCGTTACCAATACCAGTACAAGCGAACGGTTGCCCATTTGGTAGCATTGGCGCAAGAGTTCCTTAAATTCGAATGGCGGACGCAGGGCCTCCTTAAAAAACCGGCCGGCAAAAAAGGAGAGTTCCCCGATCTCCATAAAGAACGCCTTGATTTTTTTCGTGGTACGGATCGCTATAGCCATTGCAGTGTTTATTCCATCCAAATTTATAAATACGCAAATGGGTATGGAATGACCGTGGTCATATGGCAAAAAGGACGGTTGTCATCGGCACAACCAATTTTAATCGGTTAGGTGGGAAGGGACTTCCTCAAACAGACCCTTACCCATCCGGTTTCGGGCAGTTCGTATCCATCCAATTTCATGATCTTTGTCCTTTCCTGCGGATATTGGTACACCAAAAAAACACATTCATCATTGCTCTCAATGTAGAAAAGGCTTAACCGGGTGGGAGTTGAAATCCTTAAATTTTGACATTCCATATTTAGCCTGTGAGCTCCGATCTCCTTTAGTAAATTCTTGATCCCATATTTATCAAAATTTCTAAAAACTGTATGTTTCATATCAAATCTAGGTTTGGAATGATTCCAATAAAATGGAAAATATCCAAAATTATAAATTTGGGATCACAATTTTTCAAATTTTAACTTATTTGGGTAAATTGAAGATTAAAATGCGACTATGTGCTACGGGACAAGAATAACTCGGAAGGCTGAGCAATTGGAGCTTTATTACGATGTAACCAAATTATTTGGCAAGGAGCAACCAAAAGATGGGTTGGTATATTTCCATGCCAATGGATTTGCCCATCCGCTTATGTGGATAATCCCCCAGGAAGAACGAAACCGGATCACCCCATCCATGTGGGGAATTATGCCCGGCAACATTTTAGGTGCGGATTATGCAAAATATTATAAGGAGGCAGTAAAGTATGGCGCTGGACTTAACGCACAATCGGAAAAACTGTTCAACCATTTTATTTATAAATATAGTGCCCGGACAAGACGTTGTATAATTCCTGTCGATGGTTTTTTTGAACCCCATACGGCACCAAAAAATTTTAAGGTGCCATTTTATTTTGAAAGAAAGAACCAGGATATTATAAGTCTGGCCGGACTTTACACCATTACCAAGGATGGCTACAATACATTTACGATTCTAACAAAACCGGCTACCCCGCTCTTTTCCAAGATCCATAATACCAAGTTGCGAAGACCCGTCATTTTGAACGATGCCGATATCGATGTTTGGTTGGACGATTCCCTGACCGAAGCGGAAATTGCAAACGTTATTGAGGACGATATGCCAGATGAACTTCTAAGAACCTATCCCGTTAGCAAAGATCTTTATAATCCCAAAGTGGATTCCAATAGAGAGGATATCACCGATCCCGTAGTGTATTCCGAGGTTGGGATAGACTACTAAGGATCATTCAAGTTCTTATTTCTACAAAAAGAAATGAAATTGAAGTATATGGAACCCTTTTGGTGGATGGGGGAACAAAGAAGAGGGAGGTTAATCCTTCGATTTCATCTTTTTATATATCTACCAAAATTGTTTACCTAGATTGTACCCAATAAAAAAACCCAAGACCTTAATCTTGGGTTTCCCAGTGTTTACTGGTAGCGAGAGGGGGACTTGAACCCCCGACCTCAGGGTTATGAATCCTGCGCTCTAACCACCTGAGCTACCTCGCCAATTGCTATTTTCCTTGTTTAGAGA